>Ga0187893_10001486_pt1 | contig 56015 bp, 51 predicted proteins | sample MA1701074metaG_FD_139574 | JGI IMG/M metagenome (GOLD analysis project Ga0187893, IMG submission 139574) | White microbial mat communities from a basaltic lava cave in the Kipuka Kanohina Cave System on the Island of Hawaii, USA - MA170107-4 metaG ...
ACCCACGGATGCCCGGCCGGGTCGCTCTGGGCTCGGCTCGCGGCGGGAACCACGCCGCCAAAGACCAGCAGCGCGGCAAGGCGCGACGCGAACCGCGTGAGGGCCTGGCTCATGGCGACATGAGGGTAAATCGGAGGCGCGCGCTGAACGAGTAGAGGCCGCGATCCTGGAGGACGCCCGCGGGACGGAAGTCCTCGATATCGTACCAGAGTCGCCCCGCGCTGCCGGAGGGAATCGTCACCGTCCACGTGGTCTTCGAGGTCCGTTCGAGCGTCGGCACCGTGGTCCCCACGTTGTTCTGCAGCTGCAGCCCCTCCTCGCAGTGGCCCCGGGGGAACGATCCGAATGAGAGGGTCGAGAGATTCCGGAACGCCTTGCCTTCGACATGAAACATGAGCTCCACCCGCGCAGCCGGCGTCTTCTCACCGACAGCCATGTCCATTGGGCCGAAGAGCGAGTCGGTGGCCGCGTCCCACCGGTAGAAGACGGCGACCGCGGAATGCGGATCGGCGATCTTGCCAAGCGACTTGCTTCCAGAGCCGGCGACCGGTTGGGTCAGGTCGACAGTGAGGTACCGCCCCGTGCTCGTGTCCTGGTCGGCCGGCTGACCCCAGAGGGCCATTTCGAGGAGCGGGCCGATCACCCCGCGCACGCCCTTTGACGCCTGCGGGTAGGAGCCCTTGCGGTCGCTTCGCAAGTGGGTCGGTCGACCCTCGATCTGGTCGTCGAGCTGGACGCTGAGAGGGGTGAGCGGATAGGACGTGGCGCTGGTCGGGCACTTCCCCAGTTGCGACATGGACTGTTGAAGCCAACCGGCGCGACGGGCGGAGGACGGAGTCGGGCCGCTGAGGCTCCGCCGAACGATCCGGTCTCCCGTTCCCTGTCGGCCGCCCTGGATGTTCATCTGCTCGTCAACCGCGAGCCAGGCCAGCCGGCGATTGTCGGTGACCAGGATGGTGTCACCCGTCCTCGCAAACACAACGTCACGGAGCACGTCGGGCGCGTCTCCGAGAACCACGGTCCGGGAATCGCCGTTGCCCAGCTGGATCCTTCGGAGCACTGCCTCGACCAGCGCGAGTCCGTACCACGCCATCGCCCTGGAGGAGGTGCGAACCGTGTCGACCTTCAAGCTCCCTTCCTTGCCACTCCGGATGGTTACCGACGAGTCATGAAGGGTGAGGTGCTCAATCCAGCGTTCCCCTTCGTCCGACTCGGTGATCAGTACGGAATCGGGTGCCCCATCGCGGCCGAGCCAGGCCTCGATACTGTCCACTTCGGAAAAGTTTGACGTTATCTCGCCGCGGATCCGCCGGGCGTCGATCGCGAAGCGCTCGATCGAAACGGTGTCCTGGCGGCGCAGCACCACGAACTCTCCAGCAGACTCGGTACCGTTTCCGGTCCCGGCGCAGGCGCTGGCGGCGAGGACCGCCACGGCGGCGAGGGTAAGGTATGTCATGAGGCTCCGGTCCGGTGTCCCTCTAAGTTCTCTCGAGTTAGGGTCGGCTGCAACGGGCCCGGAAACCTTTGGCGGCCCGCGCCTAGAGATTCCTCGCTACTCTGGTTTTCCGCCCAATCGCGCGCCGGGTGCAGGCGCGGAGCAATCGAGCGCGACTTGCCGCAGGGCGATTGGATCGGGCAAAGGACGCTGTAACGAGTACATTGGAGCTTAGTCCGTACGGAACGGCTTCTCCCGACCCGCTGCCGATGATCGCCCTTGGCGTCGCCATCCTCCTCGCCGACTCCCTACCAAGGGCGACGCCCGAGCCGACCCAGCCCCCGATCGTCGTCACCGGCCGGGTGACCTCGAGTCTTGGCGCCGCGCTGCCCGGGGCCACCGTCACAGCCGATAGGACCATCATCGGCGTGACGACCAACGAGGCCGGCGACTACCGGATCGTGCTCACTGTTCGATCGGCCGCCACCGAGGTGACGCTGGTCGCGAGAGCCCTGGGGTATCGGCCGCGTCGGGCCACGATCGACCTGGCCGTCACCGCCCGGCAAGACTTCGTGCTCGAGGCCGACCCGCTCCGTCTCGACGAGCTGGTGGTGACCGGCGTCAGCGCGGCCACCTCCACCAAGCGGCTCTCGGTGGCGGTGGGTCGGGTGTCGGGCGTTCAGCTCAACGTGGCCCCCGCTCCCACTATTCTCGGCGCGCTCCAGGGCAGGCTCGCCGGCGTTCGGTTGATGACCCCGAACGGGAAGCCCGGCGGGATGCCCCGGATCCAGCTCCGCGGCGCCACCAGCATCACCGGTAGCTCCGATCCGCTCATCGTCGTGGATGGCACAATCGTCCGGGCGTCACTCGCCGACTTCGGGCCGGAAGACGTCGACCGAGTCGAGGTGCTCAAAGGGGCCGCGGCCGCCTCGCTCTACGGATCGGATGCCGCCAACGGGGTGATTCAGATCTTCACCAAGCGGGGGGCCCACCTGCCAGACGGCCGTCTCCAGGTCGTCACCCGGTTCGAGGCGGGACGATCGTCGCTCAGTCGGCTGCCAGCGACGACCCGCTCCCATCCCTTTCTCCTCATGCCTAACGGGTCGTTCTTCCGGCGGCCGGACGGCAGCCGAGTGTTGCCCTCGCAGTGCGTTTCGGAGGACGACCTCCCGGGGGGGTGCCCGGTCAACCAGGCCGACGTCCAAGACAAACCGTATCCGACCTACTTCCCCCTCGCCGACTTCCTCTACCGACCGGGCACCTTCACGACCCAGACTGCCTCGATAGGCCAGCGGAGCGGCCGGAGCAACTTTCTCGCCTCGTTCCAGAATCTCCACGATCAGGGCACCATCTTCAACCGTGCTCCGGGAGGTCTCGGGCGAGGACGACGCAGTCGAGTTCCTGGTAGGTCATGGCCTGCTCCTCGGAAACGCGGTAACCAGGCGGGGAAAGCCCTCGCCCCGGCGGACCAGCCACACGACGACGACGCCGAGGTCGCGGCCGGCCGGTCCTCGAAGGATAGCCGAGACCTCGTATTTCTGTCCAAAGGGCGTCTCGATGACTGGGTCAGCCTCCAACCGGGCGGTGGCCGCGAGGTCCGCCCGAAGGACCTCCCGCCACGCCGAGTTGGGAAGCCGCATTCATCGAGGCTACCACCGTCCCCGCAGACCAGTTAACCGAACCACCGCGAAACTCACCAAAAAGGCGACGTTGCGTCGTATTCTCGAGCCCGCATGGTTGCTTCCGCCCCAGTCAGGGCCTCCCCTGAAGCTCCTTGATAAGGAAGTCCGTCGTCGCCCGGCTCACCGCGATCCAGGTCTGATGCCGCAAGAAGTCGTGGATCTCGTCCGGAATCAGCATCTCCTCGAACCGCACCCCCTTGGCCCGAAGCCGCTGGGCCAGATCAACCGTCTGGCTCACCTGCACGTTCCGATCGTCGTCGCCGTGAATCAGCAGCACCGGCGACCGCCACGTCGCCATGTCCGCTACCGGTGACGACTGCCACATCACCATCAGCGCCTGCTCCAAGTCGGCCGGCTTTTCGGGCCGCAACGCCATGGCGGCGAAGCGGTCGAGGTTCGCGGTCCGGTCGTGCACCCCGTGGATGTCCACCCCCGCGGCGAACAGGTCGGAGTTCCGCGCCAGCGCGAGCCCGGTGAGATACCCGCCATACGAACCGCCGTAGATGCCGATTCGCCCGGCGTCCACGTCGCCACGGCCGCGGAGGTAGTGCGCCGCCGCTTGGACGTCCAGGTACTCCGAGGCGCCCGACGCACCGGCCCGGTCGGGATTCATGAACCGGTCGCCGTACCCGATCCCGAGTCGGAAATTGACCGAGACCACCACGAAGCCCTGGCTCGCGAGGTACTGGTTCAGGGCGTAGTCGGAGGCGTAATAGTGCCAGTAGTGGTAACCCAGCAGCATCTGGCGCGGCGGCCCGCCGTGCACGTAGACCACGGCGGGGTGCTTTCCGGGGCCCAGGTCGCTTCGCTTGAACACCTGCATGTGGATCGGCAGCCCGTCGATCGACGGCACCACCACGCGCTCCGGCGTCACCAACGCGTTCGTCGGGAACTCGGCAGGAATCCGGTCGGCACCGAGCAGCTTGGGCGTGCCGCCATCGAATCCGATCACCGCCGGCAGCGGTGGCCGCTTCGGCCCGCTCGAGATCAGCGCGATGCTTCGCCCGTCGCCAGTGACCACCGCGCCCCACTCGAGGTCGGTGCCCCGAGTCAACTGAACCGGCGGGCCTACGTCCACCGGCACCTTGAAGAGATGGCGGCGATCGTCGTCCGCCGGGTCCGGGCCGGTGTTGGCGTTGTAGACGACGAAGCGCCGGTCCGGCGACATGGTGACGAACTCGACCATGAAGTTCCCCGGTGTGAGCAGAACCGGCTCCCCGCCGCCGGCCGTGGCGACCGAATAGAGATGAGGCCAGTTGTCGAGGTTGGCGAGAAAGACCAATCGATCACCCGCCCCCCAGGCGAGATTGGCGCCGCCCTGGGTCCGGGGCCGCGAGCCGAGCAGGGTATTGGGGCTGGCCCAGGCGGTCTTCGCGGTGCCGCTCGCCACGTCCACCACTCGGAGCGACCAGGGGCGCGGATGCCGCTCGAGCAGCGTCTGCGGCGCGCCGCCCTGGCCCGGCTCCGCCACGATCGCGATGCGCTTCCCGTCCGGCGACCACACCGGCGAGCCGACGCGGTCGGTGTTAGGCGCCAGCCAGCGGATCGGCGCCGTCGCCGCGGTGGAGAGGCCGAGCAGGCTGTAACCGCCGCGATTGGAGACGAACGCGAGGGCGCTCCCGTCGGGCGACCAGGCGAGGTCGCCGCTCCGACCCCGCGCAAAGAAGAGCTGCTCCGCCTTGCCGTCCAGCGCCAGCGGCACGGTCCACACTTGCCCGTCCTTTATGTAGGCGATCCGGTCCCCCTTCGGGCTCACCAGCGGCTCGTCGCCCTGGGTGATTGCTCGGCCACCGCCGCCGGTCCACGGCACCGTCCAGATCTCGACCCGGGTTCGGGTCGGGCCGCTCGCCGGGTTGGGCTCGATCCCGCCGGGCGACGGCCAATTCCCGCCGTGGTCGCCGCCGCGCACGAAGACCAGCTGCTCGCCGTTCGGCGTGAAGGCGAGCTGGGTCAGGTCCTGACCGTCGTCGTCCCTGAATGCGGTGAGCTGCTTCGGGGTCCAGGCCGGGCCCTCGGCACCCCAGACGTTCCGGACTCCCTTTTCGTTCAGGACCCACCCGATCCGCTGCCCGGCCGGCGCGCTCACCAAGTCGGTGGGGAAGGGGAAGCTGACGAACCGATCGACCGGCTGCGGGGTCGATTGAGCGAGGGCGGGCAGGCCGAACGCGAGGAGCAGGAATGCGGCGGGCAGCGCCCTGGGGGCGGCGCGATTCATGGAAGCCTCGGCTGGAGTTTCGGCGAGAAGGTTAGCGCGTTGGTCGCGGGCGCGCGACCACCAGCTCCCGCGCTCGCCTTGTCGCCATCGCGAAAATCTGGCCGACCCCGGCGATGCGACCGTCAATTCCATTGGTTCGGCGGCCTCTCCGGTCCGATCTCCAATCCAATCGGACTGAACGGTGGGCAACGATCGTCGGCCCGTCCCGCTCGCGCCCGCCACTGAAACGGCGGCCCCATGTCAACCAGTTGACACCGCGCCCCCCGAACCCCTCGCCCCCGAGCCGCGCTGCCCCGCGCCCGCGGCGAGCCAAACGAGTCTGAACACGTGGACCTCTCCCGCGCGCTGCCGGGGGAACGCGCGTGCGCAATTGTTCCCCGCGGCCGACCGGGCCCGCGGCTGGGAAACGGCTAGTTGCTGGAGAGGAGCGGCTTCGGAGGGGGGAGCGCCGGGGGTATGCCCCAGCTGAGCGGCCGGAGCGATCCGTGCGGCTCCGGCGCGTGTCCGACGTCGGCCAGGTCGGTCGTCCGGGTCAGATCGGGGATCCGGGCCGCGGCCCGCGGCAGGCATTCCGTGACCGGGCAGTCGCCCGGCGCATCAGCGGACGTCACCACGAGGTCGTGGCCGCAGTCGGCGGTCATCGGCATGTCCGACCGCATCAGCATGCAGGCGACCGCGGTCCCTTCAGGGATCGCGGCGGCCGACAGCAGCAGCAGTCCAACCAACAGGCGAAGACGTCGCATGCGGAAGAGAATCTACCGGGGCCGCAGGAAGCTACGCCAGGGGCAGTGGGTCCCCGACTACCCGCGAGGTCGGCAAGGTCTTCCCGGCCGAGGCCGGAGGGCGGGGCTGCGCCATGTCTGGTGCAACCCGCCAGACCGCGCCCGGCTTCGGCGTCCGGCATGCGCATGTACTTCCCTTCGAGGGCGTCGATCGCGGTCCGAGCGGGCGCGCCCGCCCGAGGGCGGCATCACGCCCGGGCCCCCGGCAGCCGGAGCGCGTTGCCGACGACCGACACGGAGCTCGGGCTCATCCGGGCCGCGGCGATCACCGGGGACAGCAGGAGTCCGGGCGACGGCTTACACGATCGTCCGGCTGTCCGCGGCAAGCATCACCGGCCGAATCCCCTCATTGCGGAGCACGGCGATCGCCTCGGGGGGTCGATTCCTCGATCGGATCCGCCACGCCGATCAGCCCGGCGAACGGCCCGTCAACCGCCACGAACATCACCGTCTGCCCCCAGAGCGAGGCGGGGCGGCGGGGGCGCCGAGCTCGCCCGCGGCCATGCCGACCAGCTACGGCCCGCAGCATCCTGGTGGCAAGGCGGCGGCCCGACGGCCGGTGCTGGGACAAGGATTCGCCTCGCCCTGGCGGGGACCCGCGAATCGGCTAACTTGGCAGGCTTCGGGTGGGCAAGCGCGACACGTTAGGCGATCGGCCGCCAGGCGCGGGGCACCGCGGTGCTCGACGCCGGAACGGACGATGGCTCACCATGCATCTACACACGTCGGGCCGGCCCAGGCCGGCGGCCGTGCCGCGTTCCTGACGCGGGCGGGACCTGGCCGCTCTGCGCGACGAGCCAGCGCGTTTCGACACTCGGGAGGGACCTGCATGACACGCTCGCTTCACCAACGCCTGCGGCGGACGGCGCTCCTCACGGGCGCGTTTCTCCTCGTCAGTGCGGCCGCGGTGCTGGCCCACGACTTCTGGCTGGTCCCCGATGCGTTCTCGATCGCACCGGGGGGAGAGCTGGTCGTACGCGGGCAGACCAGCAGCGACTTCCCGAAGAGCGAGTCGGCCGTGGCGCTGGACCGGATTGCCTCCGCGGCGTTGATCGGGGCAGCCGGATCGGAGCCCCTTCGCGGCCTGTCGCACGCGGGCACGTCGCTCCTGATCCGCCAACCCATGCCCCGTGAGCCGGGTCAGCGAGTCGTGGCCGTCACACTCCACCCGCGGACGGTCCGCGAGAGCCCAGAGAGCTTCCGCCGCTACCTCGTGCTCGAGGGCGCGCCCGAAGCTCTGGCGCGCTACGAGCGCGACGGTCTCCTCCCGACCGACAGCGTCACGCGTCGCTATGCGAAGTACGCCAAGACGCTCATTGAAGTCGGGGCCGGTGGGCCGGCGGCGTTCGACCGCGCGGCGAGCCATCCAGCGGAGTTCATCCCGCTCGCCGATCCGCGCGGCCTCGCGCCCGGCGATACGCTCCCCGTGCGCCTGGTCTTCCGGGGCCAGCCGGTGAGCGGTGCGCGGCTCCACGCAGGCACCGCGCCCACCGGGGATGGCGCAAAGGACTTCGACCTCACCACCGACGCCCTCGGCGTCGCCCGCGTCCCGATTGCCCGGCGCGGCCTCTGGAACGTCCGCGCGATCCACATCGTTCCCGCCGACCCCGCTTCCGGAGCGGACTGGGACGTGCACTGGGCGACGCTGGTGTTCGGCATCGAGCCGTAACCAGGGGCCGCGACCCGGCGCTGACGAGTACCTCCGGCCCCTGACCGGGTCGTCCGGCAGCTTGCTTCCGACTTCGTCGAACCCGTGCGCATGACGGACCCTACGCCTGCCCTTCATGCTCGGCTCATGAGGGGCAGGATAGGTGTAACGTGCCGGCGTCCACCGGGGGCCGCCGCAGGGGGGCTGGACGTCTCAAGCCAAGGCCTGCACCTCGCGCATCCGAAATCGCTGCCGACACGCGCGTCGTCGCCGTCCTCGCTCTGGCATCACTTGACGCCCAGACACTCCCGCCGCTCCCGTCCCACCGCCTGCCAGTGCGGGGAGGGCGCCGTCAGCGTGCAGCCGCTTCGCGACCTCGACCTTCTCCGGCAGCGCTCAACGCAACCGGCCGAGGCGCAGGGTGCCGGGCTCCTTCTCCGGCACCGTCCCCTCGAGAGCGGTTGCTCCGCCGTCCGCCGCCAACGGGCGCATGCGCTCGAGCGCCGCGCGCTCGCCGCCCAGCGCGAACCGCCCCGCCCCCGGCGCCTCCAGGATCAGGCCTCCGCCCTCGCCGGCCACGACCCGCCCCCGGACCGTCGCCCGGGCATCCCGCGGGGTGAACCCGTTCTTCCGGATCGCCTCCCGCAGCTGCGCCACCGTCAGCGTATTGCCCGGTGCGAAGGCGATGTCCGCGTACCCGTCGTTCAGACTCACCCGGGCAGAGTCCACCCCGGGGAGCTTTTCCAGAGCCACGCGCACGGCGTGGGCGCAGACCGCTCAGTCCATGCCGAAGATGGTCTGCCGCATCTGCACCAGTTGCGCGCTCGCGACGCCCGGAGCGAGCGCCAGGAGCAGGGCGAGGGTCTTCAGCGTGCGGGACATGAGCTACCTCCTCAGAACCAGAAGATGAGATCGAACGCCAGCCGGACCGAGTCGCCCCGCCGGCCGCCGTTCAGCCGCCGATACACCGGGAACAGCGGGCCGCCCGAGACCCCCCAGCTCCCGAAAAGGCCGAGCAGCGTCGGGCCCACATACAGCTGCCGGCCTCCGGTGTCCGGCTGCCGCACCCCGCCCACCCGGTCGCGCCCGCTGACCTCCCCTACCACCTCAAGGAACACCCGCCAATCGGGGCGCGGGTAGTCGTGCCGGAACGCCGGGGGTCGGTATCCCACCACCAGACTCGCCATCGCCAAGTCGCCCGGGCGGTCGCCGCCCACCGGGCCGGCGGACCGGTACCGGCGCCCCAAGCCGCCCACCCACACATACACCGAGCGGGACGCGTACCCGGTCACGAGGGCGCCCACCAGTCCCGGCGCGGTCTCGGCCCCCCGGCGCGCCTCGTCGGTCGGCACGTCGAGACCGGCGTAGAGCGTGGTTTCGAACCGGCTCCCCACGCTGGGCGCCGACCGGTGGAACCGCCAGGCCCCCAGCACCTCCACGTCCCGGGTCGCCGGCATCCGCGTCGCCACCCGCTCCGGCCTCGGCGCCGCCGGCGTGCGGAGCGGGACCGGCACCGACACGGAGAGCTGCACGTCCTCCGTGATCCCGTAGCTCAGCATCGGCCGGAACATCGCCATCCACTCCCCCGAAGGGGTGCGGCGCCCCATCGTCCCGAGGTCGAGGCTCCACCCGCCGGCCCCGAGCGTCGGCGTGGAGAGGCCGTAGATCGGCCCATGACCCTGGGCCGGCGCGACCGCCGGCAGGCCCGCCAGGAGCAGGCTCCCGGCCAAGAGCCGGGGCCTCAGCGGTCCAGCCACCCGAGCACCAGCGGAAGACCATAGGCCACCCCGAACCCGAGGGCGTACACCGCCGCCGAGACGCCGAGCAGCACTCGGCTCAGCCGGGTGGCCCGGGCGCAGGCCCCCGGATCGTCGGCCGGACAGGCCCCCGAGGTCACCAGGAGCCGCGGCGCGAGGCGGTACACGTAGTAGAACGCCGCGACGAGGAGGACACCCGAGCCGAAGAAGATCCACGCCTTGTGGCGGGACAGGGCGACCAGCCAGGGCGCGGCGCTCAGGAGGGACGCGACCGTCGCGCCGAAGCCGAGGAACACCAGGAGGGACGGGAGGGCGCAGCAGAGCAGCGTCCCCACCGACGAGAAGAGCCCGAGGTAGGGCAACAGTCTGTTCGAGTCCGATCCGGCCACCCGGCCACCTCCGCGTGCGCGCAACAGCCCGGGCCCCCAACCGGGGCGCCCGGGAGGGAACGTCTCCCCCATGGTAAACCTTGGAGCCCACTTCAGAGTCAAGCCGCCCCCCGGCGGCGACCCCCGGCCTGCCGGACCGGGGATCCGCGAGGGCTCCGGGGGGTGGGAGTGGCCTCGATCGCCGGGCACTGGCACCCCGCGATCGCCTTCGGCGCGCGGTCCAGGCGGCGCAGAGTGGCCCGGAGGCTCGTCCGGAGCGCGTGGAGGTCCCGCATCCGGCGTTCCACCTCATCGAGCCTCCCGCGGACCGTGGCCCGCACGTGGTCGCAGGGAGCGCGTCCCTCGGCACAGATCTGGAGGACCTCCCGGATTTCGCGCAGCGCCAGACCGGCCGCCTGGGCCTTCAGGATGAACGCCAGGTCGGTGAGCGCGCGCCGGTCGTACATGCGGTAACCGCCGCCGGTGCGCGGCGCCTGCGGCAACAGGCCCTCGCGCTCGTAGTATCGAATGGTGTCGGGCGTCACCCCCACCCGAGCGGCCAGCTCGCCGATTCGCACCGCGTTTCTCCCTCGAAGCAGGTTGGCAGGGTTGACCTTGGAGGGTACACCAGGGTTTATCCTGGCGCCATGGCAATGATTCCGCCCCCCGACGGTCCGGCCGGCGGGGCGACGCTCCAGCTCAGGCTCCGCGGCCTGTCGTGCTCGTTCTGCGCCGGGAGCATCACCCGGGCGCTCGGGGGCCTCGACGGCGTGTACGAAGCCCGGGTCAACCTCGCCCACGAGGAAGCGCTGATTCGCTACGATCCGGGCCGGATCGCCCCGGTCCGGATTGAGGGGGTGTTGCGGGACCTGGGGTTCCGGATCCGGGACCCGGACCGGGCGCGGGCCTTCGATGAGGAGGCGGAAGAGCTCCGGCGCGAGGGGCGGCGCCTGGCGGTGGCGGCCGGCGCGGCCGGCGCGGCGCTCGTCGTGATGGCCGTCATGTGGCTCGGGCGGCTCTCCCCGGCGGCCGAGTTCGGACTCGGCGCCGTGGTGATGCCCGGGCTCGCCGTCGCCACGGTGTTCGGCGCGGGGCGCCGGATCCTGGGCATGGCCTGGGCGAGCCTGCGGCGGGGGATTCTCAACCAGCACGTGCTCCTCGAGCTGGGGGCCTTCGGGGGGCTGCTGGGGGGCGTCCTGGGGTACTTCGACCCGGCCTTCCCGCAGGGAGACTTCTTCGCGGTCGCGGTGTTCCTCACCGCTTACCACCTGCTGTCGGGTACGTCTCGTTGCGGGTGCGGACCCGCAGCTCCCAGGCGGTCCGGAAGCTCCTGGCCCTGGTGCCGCCGACGGCCCGGGTGTGGCGCGAGGGGAAGGAGCATGAGGTGCCGCTGGACGCAGTCCGGCTGGGCGACCTGGTCCGGGTCCGCCCCGGCGAATCCATCCCGGTGGACGGGGAGGTCGTGGACGGGCTCTCGGGGGTGGATGAGAGCCTGGTGACGGGCGAATCCCTGCCGTCGGAGAAGCAGCCGGGCGACGAGGTCATCGGGGGCTCGGTGAACCAGGCGGGCACCCTGCTGGTGCGGGTCAGCCGGATCGGCGAGGCCAGCTTCCTCCGGCAGGTGGCCCGGCAGGTCGAGGAGGCCCGGGCCCTCAAGCCCGGTGTCCTGGCCCTCGTGGATCGGGTGCTCGACTTCTATGTGCCCGCCGTGCTGGTCGTGGCGGGGCTCGCGCTCCTGGCGTGGGGCCCCGGGGCCTGGCTGGTGGCCGGGGCCGCCCGGGGGACCCGGGCGATCTATGCCGCGCTCGCGGTGCTGGTGATGGGGTATCCGTGCGCTCTCGGGATGGCCACTCCCCTGGCGCTGATCCGCGGCGGCGGGATCGCCGCGGGTCGCGGGATCCTGATGCGATCGGCAGAGGCCTTCCAGGCGCTCCGCGACCTGGACACGATGGCCCTGGACAAGACCGGCACCCTGACCACCGGCCGGCCGGTGGTGGAGCGGGTCGAGCCCCTGGCCGAGCTGGACCGGGCCGAGGTGCTGGGCCTGGCCGCCTCCGTCGAGCAGGTGTCCGAACACCCGCTGGCCGGCGCGGTGATGGCCGCGGCCGGGGCGGACAAGGCGGCCATCCTCCCGGTGGAGGAGTTTGTGGCGGTGCCGGGCCGGGGGGCGCGGGGCCGGGTGGGCGGCCGGCCGGTGGCGGTGGGGAGCCCGGCCTTTGCGGCCATGCAGGGGGCGGACCTCCGGCCCCATCACTCGCGCATCGAGGCTATTCAGGATGCCGGATGGACCGCTGCGGTCGTGGTCGCGGAGGGGCGGGCGGTGGCGCTGCTGGGGATCGGCGATCCGCTCAAGGAGGATGCGGCCGAGACGGTGTCGCGGCTTCGCAAGGCGGGCCTCGATGTGGTGATGCTCACCGGCGACCACGAGCGCACGGCGCGCGCGGTGGCTGCCCGGGCCGGCATCCGCCAGGTGCGGGCCGGGGTCCTGCCGGAGGAGAAGGCGGCGGCGGTGCGGGCGCTCCAGGAGGAGGGGCGGCGTGTCGCGATGGTGGGAGATGGCATCAACGACGCGCCGGCCCTCATGCAGGCCGATGTGGGGATCGCCATCGGGGCGGGAGCCGACATCGCCATCGAGTCGGCCGACATCGTGCTGGTGGGCGAGCGGCTGGGCGCGGTGGTGGAGGCCGTTCGGATCGGACGGGTCTCCTACCGCCGCACGGTGCAGAACCTCGTGCTGGCGTTCACGTTCAACGGGGTGGGCGTGCCGCTGGCCGCCGCGGTCTGCTTCACCCCGCCTGGGCGATGGTGGCCATGGTGGCCAGCGTGAGCGCCGTGCTGGCCAACTCCTTCGGGTGGAGGACCGCGGGCCGGAGGCTGGCTCCGTCGCGAGATACGACCCCCGCCCGTTGACGCCTGCCGCCCCGCGCGACTCTCGGTGAGTTCTCCTTCCCAACGCCCGGAGCCGCCGATGCCGTCCGCAGACCTTCCTGAAGGTCACGACAAACACCCGCACGCGCCGGGCGCGGACGGGCATGTCCCGCCTTCGGCCGAGTCGCCGCGCTCCGACCGCGAGTCCGGCCACCATCACCACGGACCGGACGGCCATCGCCACGACCGGCCCCCGAGCCAAGGCGGCGAGGCTCCGGCGCCCGATCGCAGCCACGCCGCTCCGGGGCACGGCGGGCACAGGCACGGCGAGCCCGCCGCTGAGGGCCACGACAAGCACGCGGGCCATTCGGTGGAGATGTTCCGCACCCGGTTCTGGATCGCCCTGGTCCTGACCCTGCCCACCCTGGCCTGGGGCGCCATGCTGCCCCACCTCCTCGGCTACACCCCGCCCCGGTTCCCCGGCTCCACCCTGCTCCCCCCGCTGCCCGGCTCGGCCGTCTTCCTCTACGGCGGCGCCCCGTTCCTGGCGGGTGCCGTGCGGGAGCTCCGGGCCCGGCTGCCGGGCATGATGACCCTGATCGCCCTCGCCATCCTCGTGGCTTTCGGCTACAGCCTGGCGGTGATGCTGGGCGCTCCGGGAATGCCGCTCTGGGAAGAGCTGGCCACCCTGGTCACCATCATGCTGCTCGGGCACTGGATCGAGATGCGGTCCATCACCCAGGCCCGCGGCGCCCTGGCCGAGCTGGCCGACGGGGGCGAGGACCGGGTGCTCGCCCTCGCCGCGGCTCGGAGTGGAGGCCATGGTGGACGGCCGGCGGCGAGGTGGTGATGCTCACCGGAGACGCCCAGGCCGTGGCGGACGGCGTCGCCCGGGAGCTGGGCATCGATACCGTCTTCGCCCAGGTGCTGCCCGACGCCAAGGCGGCCAAGATCGTCGAACTGCAGGAGCGGGGGAAGCGGGTCGCCATGGTGGGGGACGGGGTGAACGACGCGCCCGCCCTGGCGACCGCGGACGTGGGCATCGCGATCGGGGCGGGCACCGACGTAGCGGTGGAGGCGGGGGACGTCGTGCTGGTGCGCAGCGACCCGCGCGACATTCCCCGCATCATCACCCTGTCCCGGGCCATCTACCGGAAGATGATCCAGAACCTCTGGTGGGCGAGCGGGTACAACATCGTGGCCCTCCCGCTGGCCGGCGGCGCCCTGGCGTCGTTCGGCATCCTCCTCTCGCCGGCGATCGGCGCCGTGCTGATGTCGGCCAGCACGGTAATCGTGGCCCTGAATGCGCAGCTGCTCCGCCGCGCCCGGGTCTGACCGCCCAGTCGGCATCCGGAACCCGGGAACCGCCGGTGTGGCCGCGGAGCCGCGCCGCGGGGCGGCGGCCACGCTGGTGGCCGCCACCGCGTGCCGCCTCACCTTGCGCCGTACGTCGATGGCCTCCGCACTGCGGAACAACACGCCGAGAGTGGCGCCTTCGCCCGCCATCAAGGCCGGGCGACGCCTCGGCGCAGGATCCGATCACGTCCCGCCGGCGGCAGGCTTGCGGCGACCAGACGTGTGGAGGTGCACGATCAGCCAGCGCCCATCACGCCGCTCCAGCACCGCCGTGCCCCGGCCTTCGTTGTCGATCTTGTTGCCGCGCAGCTCCGCGCCGACCTCGTAGCGGAACGCCGCCCAGGCGAGGTCGCCGCGGACCTGCGGCTCGATGGCGAAGTACCGCATCCGGAAGTTCGCGGCCGCCTCGAGCTCCGGTCCGAGGTGATGGTCGCGATAGTCGGCCCAACCGTGGTTGACGCCCGCGCCCTCGATGATGTGCACCCACCGATCCTGGGCGAACAGCGCCTCGATGCCCGACAGGTTCTTGGCTTGCGCCATTTCCGCATAGGACGTCAGCAGCATGCGGATCGCGTCGACGTCCGAGTCCTGCGCCCAGGCGGGCGAGGCCAGCAGTACCGCGGCGCTGATCAGCGACCAGGTTCGCTTCATTGCTCCCTCCGTTGCAGGTTTGGCATGCACCATCGGATTCTATCTCCGCTCGGAGCGGCGCGACACCATCGGCGGACGCCGGCCCCGGCATCCGGGTCAGAACCAGACGCGCAGCCCGCCGACCAGCGACGTCGCGCCGACTTTCTCCCCCGCCTGCCGTGCCAGGTCGGCGGTCTCGCCGAACCGCCGGCTCCAGCGCACGCCCAGATATGGTGCCCACTCCCGTCGGATCTCGTAGCGAAGCCTGAATCCGAGGCCCAGGTCGCTGAGGCCGGATCCGACGCCGAAGTCGGGCACCGATTGGGCCGCCAGGTTGACCTCGAGGCGAGGCTGCAGGATCAGCCGCTGAGACACGAACAGCTCGTAGGTCGAGCTGAGCCGGGCGGAGATGTCTCCGTCCTGACTGACGAAGAGAGCCGGTTCGACCTCGAACCAGTACGGGGCCAGTCCCTCGACACCGAGGACCGCCAGCACCCGAGCGTGGTCCGCGCCCGGTCCGTAGCGCCCATCCACCCGCAAACCGGCCTGCAGCTCCCAGAACGGCGCGACCAGGCGGCTGTAGAGCGCCTGGATCTCCGCGTGGCCGCCGCCGCCAGCGGTCGACTGCTCCCCTTCGCCCTTGACCCAGAAGCGGATGAAATCCCCGCCGATCCAGCCGATCATGTCCCAGCCCACCGGGTTTCCCTCTCCGGTCCGGCGGTACTCGAGCTGGTCGAAGAGCACGAGACTGTACGTGTGATTGTCCATGACCTGGGCGGCGCCTCGGTCCGGCACGACTCCGATCCCGAGCAGTCCGATGGCGGCTCCCATGGCGGCCCACGCATTGCCACGGCTCATGGGGTCGGGACCTCGTCGCCGAGCACCTCGACTACGCGGAACATGCCGGTCTCCATGTGGTAGAGGATGTGGCAGTGGAGGGCCCACTTGCCGGCCATATCCGGCGTCGCCAGGGCGCTGACCCGCTCGGCCGGCTTCACGTTGATCGTGTGCTTGCGCGGGTTGTAGGCCCCGGCCCCGTTGTCCAGCTCCATCCACATGCCATGGAGATGAATCGGGTGCTCCATCATGGTGTCGTTCACGAACGTGACCCTCAGCCGCTCGTTCAGGCGGACGGGGATCGGCTGCGGCGCCTGCGAGAACTTCTTTCCGTCGAACGACCACATGTACCGCTCCATGTTCCCGGTCAGGTGGAGCTCCAGCTCGCGCTCCGGTGGCCGCGTGTCGGGCCACGCGTGGAGGCTCCGGAGGTCCGCGTACACCAGGACGCGGCGGCCGTCCTCGCCGAGGCCGATGCCGGGCTCGCTCAGCCGGGGCTGCGACATCATCGCGACGCCGGCGCTGCCCGGTCCGTGGGTATCCGGCCCGTGCGCCACCGGCCCGGCAGCGGCTGACATCCCTTCGTGGCCCGCGTGCTCGTCCGCCGGCATGTCCATGCCCTTCATATCCATGCCGCTCATGTCCATGCCCATGTCCGCCATCGTCCTCACGGGCCGGAGGCGGCGGGGCGGGATCTCGCCACTCATGCCCGGCCTCGGTGCCAACGTGCCCCGGGCGTAGCCACTTCGATCCATCGCTTCCGCGAAGATCGTGTAGGGGCGGTTCTCCGCCGGCGTGACGATGACGTCGTAGGTTTCCGCGATGGCGATCCTCAGCTCGTCGACCGTGACCGGTTGTACGTTCTGGCCATCGGCCTGCACCACCGTCAGGGCGAGCCCCGGAATCCGGACGTCGACATAGCTGGCGGCGGAGCCGTTGATGAGCCGGAGCCGGACCCGCTCGCCCGGCTGGAACAGGCCGGTCCAGTTCGAGGCCGGGGCCATGCCGTTCATCAGATACGAGTAGGTGGCGCCCGTGACGTCGGCGATGTCGGTCGGATCCATGCGCATCCTGCCCCAGCGCAGGCGGTCGCCCACGGCGGCGCCGAGCCCCTGCTCGCCGATGTCGCGAAAGAAGCCGCCCACGGTCCGCCGCTGGAAGTTGTAGTAGCCGCCCATCTTCTTCAGGTTGGCCAGCAGGCCGTACGGGTCCTCGAACGTCCAGTCGGAGAGCAGCACCACGTGCTCGCGCTCGGATTCGATCGGGTCGGGTTCCGCCGGGTCGATGATGAGCGGGCCGTACACGCCAAGCTGCTCCTGCAGGCCGGAGTGGCTGTGATACCAGTACGTTCCGCTTTGCCGCACCGGATAGCGGTAGGTGAACGTCTCCCCGGGCTTGATCCCCGGAAAGGTGACTTCGGGTACGCCGTCCATCCCGTTCGGCAGGATGATCCCGTGCCAATGGATCGAGGTGTCTTCGCGGAGCGCGTTCCGGACGCGGAGGGTGACGTCGTCGCCCTCCCGGAACCGGAGCAGCGGGCCGGGGACCGAGCCGTTGATGGCGATGGCCGAGGCCCGGCGGCCTCCGATGCCCACGCTCTCACGCCCGATGGCGAGGTCGAACACTCCATCGGCGGCGCGGAGCGGCGCCCGCGGCAACCCGGATGCGCCGGCGAATCGGGGAAGCAGGCTGTCGAGCCCGGCGAGCAGCCCCAGCGTCGCCGCGCCGGTCTGCAGAAAGTCTCGCCTCGAAGTCCTCGAATCCGTCGTCCTCATGGTCCCTCTCACTCCGTTGGTCATGGGCCTTGTCGTTGCGCGCGATCCCGCGGCCGTCACGTCGGCTTCGGGCGGCGATCGTGCCGGCCGGTGAGCAGGAGCCCCAGCCCGGCCGCCAGCGCCAGCGCTATCCCGCCGAGCGCTCCGAACGTCACCAGCGGGCTACGGGCCCGTGCGAGCGCCAGCGGCTCGGCCGACGGCTCAGCGGGCCCGGCCGCTTCCTCGCCGGCTCCGTGCGCGTGCTCCCCGGTGCGGCGGGCCACCGTCACGTCGAGCGTCGCGGCCTCGTCGCCGTCATCGGCCACGGCCACGAGCCGGTACGTTCCCGGGGCCGTTCCATCGGGGACCAGGAGACGGGAGCTGAACGCGCCCTTGCCGTCGGTCCTGACGTCTGCCAAGTCGAAGCGCCCGGCCACGCCGACCAGCGCGAGCTCGAGCGTCGCGTTCCTGGCGAACTTCTCCCCGGCGAGCGCCAGCGAATCCCCGGCGATCAGCGTGCGGGAGGCCGGCTTGAGCACGCCTTCCTCGTGTGCCCGGGCCTGCGCCGGCCAGCCCGCCAGGAGGGCGATGGCCAGGAGGCCCGTCGTGCGGGCGGTCGCGGTCCAGCGGTCGGTGGGCGGCATCGTCACGAGCTCCTCTCCCGTCACATGTCCATCCCGAGGTGCGACTGGGCCGGCGCGAGGGCGGCATACACGATCGCGGCGACCATCAACACGAACAGGCCGACTCCGAGTATCCGCGTCGCCCGGGCCGCGCGCCCGTCCTTGCGATCGACCACGGGGACCAGGGCGAGAAACCCGAACAGCACGCCGGGCGCCACGAGCATGCCCGTCATGCCGAACAGGTTTTCGGCGGCATAGATCCAGAGGAAGGGCCAGAACGGCTTGGTGAGCTCGTACCCGCTCACTCCGGCCGCGAGGATCTCCCCCGGAAACGCGAGCGCGAGCGACGTACTGAGGGCCACCAGCAGCAGCGCGAACCCGGCGAGCGGCCGCAGGTGACGACGGAACGGCACCCGGACGTCGTCTGGAGCGCTCACCCCGAGGTGACGGATCAGCCAGAGGTGCAGCGACAGCAGGGCCGCCAGGGCCAGGGGGAGCACGCCGATGTGCAGGGCGTAGAGACGGCTCAGGAGCGGCGTCGACGGCGTGAAGTCGGGCCGGAGCGGCGCGCCGAGCGGTCCGGCGAACCCTGCCCCGGCGGTGGCGTGGGCGAGGGCTTCCACCGCCTCCTGGTCGGCGCGAAGCACGGTCCCGGTGAACGCGAGACCGAAGAGGATCGCGAGGAGCAACACGCCGGTCCACCAGAGTCCTTCGCGCGGCCGGCGAAAGCCGCGCCGCCAGAACACGGCGCCGAGGTGGGCGAAGAGCAGCACCAGCGCGGCGGAGGCGCTCCAGACGTGGAGGTCCCGGAGCAGCGCCACGAGCGGCACCCCGGTGATCAGGTAACGCACGGAGTCGTGCGCGGCGAGCGGCGTCGGGTTGTAGTACAGCGTGAGGACGCTCCCGCTCACCGCGAGCAGCGCGAGGGCGACGAACGTGAGAGCGCCCAACATGAAATCGAGCCGGTTGGCCCGCGCGGGAACCGGGTACTCGAGGGCGGACTGCGCGAATCGTTCGCGGAACCATCCCTCCTTCCCTCCGCCTCCCGCTGGCTCGGTGCGCATCGGTGCTCTCCCGTCAGAACGGCGTTCAACGCCGGAAGATCTCCAGGGGGCCGCCACGGAGGTCCTAAGGTGGCCTTAAGATTCCTTAAGGCCCGATCTGGAGGGTTCCGGCACGCCCGCGCTAACTTCTGGCCCGTGCACATACTCCTGGTGGAGGACGAACCGCGGCTGGCGGCGTTCGTCGAGAAGGGGCTGACGGAGGAGGGTCACGTCGTGGACGTTGCCGCTGACGGCGTGACGGCGTTGTCGCTCGCCCACGTGGGCCGGTATGACGTCATCGTGCTGGATGTCGTGCTGCCGGGCAAGAACGGGCTCCAGGTCGCCGCCGCCCTGCGACATCAGGGCATGACGACGCCCATCCTCATGCTGACGGCGAGGGATACGCGCGCCGACGTCATCCGCGGCCTGGACGTCGGCGCGGACGACTACCTGACCAAGCCGTTCGATTTCGGCGAGCTGCTGGCGCGGGTCCGCGCGCTCGGCCGGCGGCAGCCTTCGCTCGACTCGGCCACGGTGCGGTTCGGGGATCTCGAGCTCGACCGGCTCCAGCACGAGGCGCGGCGCGCCGGGCGTCGACTCGACCTCACGCCGACGGAGTTCCGCCTTCTCGAGGCCCTGATGCGGGTGCCCGGCGGCGTGGTCTCACGGACGGAGCTGCTCGATCGGGTGTGGGGGATGTCGTTCGATCCGGGCACCAGCCTCATCGACGTGCACGTCGCCAACCTCCGCAAGAAGCTGGAGGCCGGCGACCACCCACGGATCGTGACCGCGGTCAAGGGAGTCGGATTCCGGCTGACGGCTCCGGACCCGCCGTGATCCGGTCGCAGTCCTTCCGCCGGCGTCTCGCGGCCCGCATCGGGCTCACGGTGTCGCTCCTGCTGCTGGGCGTGTCGCTGGTCGGCTATGCCGCGCTTCGTGAGTTTCTCTACCGGCGGCTCGATGGAACGGTGCTCCGACTGGCCCAGATCGAAGCCGCCGCCACCGCCGATTCACCCGACGAGAGCGTCCACTTTCACGACGCGGTGTTTCTCGAGGGTGGCCCCGGCCACGAGGCGATCCTCACCCGGTATGCCCAGGTCTGGACCCTGGCAGGCGAGCCGGTCGTGCGGACCAAGAACCTCGGATCCCGCGACTTGCCCCTTCCGGCCGAGGTCCGGAGCCGCGCGATCATGGCCGGCCAGCCCGTCCTCTTCTCCTTCGCCTGGCGGGGTGACTCGTACCGCGCCGTGCTCTATCCGCTCGGCGTCCTCGGACCGACGCACGCGCCCCACCTGCTTCAGGTCGCGGCGGCGACGACCGAGACGGACTCCCTCCTGCGCCAGGTGCTGGCGTTTCTGGCCGGGTTGGTGATCGTCGGGCTCGCGGCCGGGGGAGGGGTCGGATGGTGGCTGTCCGGCTACGCTGTCCGGCCGGTCCTCGAGATCATTCACGAGGCGGAGGGGTTCGAGGTCGCTGACGCCGGACATCATATCACGGCCCACGCCGATACGGACGAGCACCGGCGGCTGCTGGCCGTGCTCAACGCGCTGCTCGGCCGGGTCGACGAGGCGCTCGAGAGTCAGCGGCGGTTCGTGGCCGATGCCGGGCATGCCATCAAGACGCCGCTGACGATTCTGCGTGGCGACGTCGACGTCGCGCTGCGGCGGGATCGGGCGCCCGAGGAATACCGTGCCGTGCTCCGCCAGGCCCTCGCGGATCTGCGGGACGTCTCGGGGCTGGCGGAAGACCTGATCACCCTGGCCCGCTCGGACGGCGGGGCGCTCGAAGCCGACTTCGTCGTGATTCCGGTCCGCGATCTGCTGCGGAAGGTGGTGCACCGCTTCCGTGGCGCGGCCGACCGGAGCGGCGTCCGGCTGGAGGTCGGCGCGGAGGCGGATGCGTCAGTGCACGGCGACCCGGCGCTGCTGGATCGCGCGCTGTCCAATCTGGTCGACAACGCCATCAAGTACGGCGGGGCGGGCGGCCGGGTGGTCGTCCGCGCGCTGGCGGAGGGCACGGAGGTCGAGATCGGGGTGACGGACGATGGGCCCGGTCTCGACGCCCACGAACTCGAGCGGGTTCGGCAGCGTTTCTATCGAGGGGCCCGCGCCCACGGAGTGGGGGGGAGTGGCCTTGGGCTGGCCATCGTGGATGCGGTCGCGCGCGCGCACGGAGGTTCGCTCGAGCTCGGCTCGAACGGTGGTGCGGGCCTCGCCGTGCGACTCCGATTGCGCGCCGGCCCGGGCGCCGGTGACCAGGAACCAGCCGGAATCCTTTGAGCAGCGCAAGGTGACGGAACGACCGGGGACATTGCGCCGTGAAGGATCACGGATCGACGGAGCGCTGTCACCGGCGTCACGAATGTGCCGAGCGCGAGCCGACACCAGGGTCGGCGCCGAGCATAGCCTGGTTTCGTCCTATCGTGCCCCAGTGGGCGCACCATGGAGGCAGGTTCTGCAGATCACGATCGGGTCGTGGACGCCCGCCGGGCAAACTTGCTCGCATCAACCGACATGATTTTCTTTCCTCTCGTGAGACACCACCGCTCCGTCCTGCGACGGCTGTTGAGCGTGCTGGCGCTGTCAGGTTTTCTCCTGGCCGGCGTCTTCGAGCCGGCGTTCGGCCTGCTGCGGGACGGCCAGGTGCACCACGAGACGGCGGCCTCCGCGAGCACTCACACATCCGCGGCCGGCGAGCACGGCCACGAGGACGGCGCAACGCAGCCGGGCCACCCACATGCGCCGTCACACCAGCACGGAACGAGCAGCGACCATTGCACCCACGTGCACGGCATCGGGCTCACCTCGACGCAACCGCTTTCGAGTTCGGCGGTGTTGGTGACGATCGACCAGCCGTTCAGCTGGACGGCCACCTCGGCGCCCCCCGAGGCGGACTGCCCGCCCCCCAAGGCCTGACCCTCCCCACAATCCGATAGCCCGACAGCGAGCGCCGGCCCCAGGGCGTCGCTCCGTCGCACGTCGTCACGCTCACTCGGCCCGCCCCCGCGGGCTGGAGGTCATACATGCTGGTCCCGGTTCTGGGGGCGGTGCTCGCGCTCGCGGCGCAGGACACCGTCTTCCTCACCCTGCCGCAGACCGTCATGCGGGTCGCGGCCGTCAGCCCGTCGGTGGCCTCCGCCACCGGGGCGGTCCACGCGCCACGCGGCGCCCGGGCCGAGTCCATCCTACCGTTCCCGTCACCGGCCACGGTCCAGTTCTCGAGGCTCCGGCGCACCGGTCCCGGCGTCGAAGGCTTCGACCGATCCTGGTCGATCCGCCAGGAGATCGACATCACGGGCCAGAGCTTCCTGTCGGCCTCCGCGGCGGGCAAACGCGCGGCCGCGGCGGAGATTCGCGTCGACGACGCGCAGCGATTGGCCGAGCTGGAGGGTCGACTGGCCTACGTCAGGCTCGCGGTCGCCGAGCAGCGGGTGGCGGTGCTCGCTGCCGCCGCACGAACGAGTGAGCAGCTGGCCGACATCGCGCGCCGGCAGCTCGAGGCCGGGGCGATCAATCGACTCGAGGCGAACGCCGCGTTGCTCGATGCGGGGCGCCAGCGGAGCATCACGGATCGCGCGCTCGCCGAGCAGGCCGCCGCCGCCGCCGCCGCCGACTTGGGGCGCCTCCTGGCGCTTGCCGCGGACTCGATTCCACACACCACCGGCCTGACGGCGCTCCCGGACGGTGCGCCGCCCGGTCTGTCGAAGCTCCTCACCGTCGCGATCTCGAGGCGCCCCGACCTGGCCGCGGCCGAGCAGGAGTTGGCCGGCGCGCGGACCGGCCTCACGGCCAGCCGGCTCGGCCAGTTGCCGCGGCTCGAGGTCGGGGTGGATTGGGGCAGCGAGTTCGCCGAGACGCTGCGCGGATTCACCATCGGCTTGCGGGTGCCGCTGTTCCAGCGGAACCAGGCGGCCCGCGGGCTCGCGCGGGCCGAGCGCGCCCGGTCGGCCGCGGAGGCCGACGCGACCCGGCGCCGGATCCAGGCCGAGGTGACGGAAGCCCGGGAGCGCTGGCTGCGCGCCCGCGCCGCCGAACGGCGGCTCGCGGACGACGTGCTGCGGGCCGCGGAAGAGAATGTCGCCTTGAGTCAGCGGGCGGTGGAGGAAGGACGCGCCGGCATTCCCGACGTGCTGGTGTTCCGTTCGGTGGCGGTGGCCGCGAAGGTCGAGTACCTCGACGTGCTGCGCGACGCCCACGCCGCCTGGTTCTCACTTGCATCCGCGCTCGGCGTGTCGGTCGCCGAGCTAGAGCGTTTCGGAGGGTCTGCGCGATGACAGCCATGCGAACTGATTCGGCGGCGCCCGGCTGGGCCCGCGCACTGCTGGTCGCGGCCGCGCTGGCCAGGCTCGCGGCCTGCGGCTCGGACCCACCGCCGCCGGGAGCGGAGGAAACCGGTGCGCACGACATGGTGACGCTGACCGAGGCGCAGATGCAGGCAGCCGAGCTCGACACGGCCACGGCGGCCATGCGGTCCGTGTCGCTGCCGATTCGGGCGACCGCCGTGATCGAGGCCGTCCCCGACCACACCGCGATTCTCGCTGCCCGGGTCGATGGGCGCGTGCTCCGGGTGCTGGTGAACGAGGGTGACCGGGTCCCGGCGGGTGCGCTGCTGGCCACGGTAGATGCCCCGGACCTGGGCCAGGCCAAGGCCACGTACCTCGCGGCGCTGGCCGAGGAGCAGGTGAGCCACGAGGCCGCGGCCCGGGAGCGGCGGCTGTTCCGGGAACAGATCGTCTCCGAGCGGGTCTCGCAGGCCGCCGAGGGGGCCGCCACCCGGGCTCGCGCGGAGCGCGAGGCGGCCGAAGCGCGCCTCCACATTCTCGGCCTTTCCGATGACGACCTCGAGCTGTTGCGGAAGGAACAGCACCTGAGCTCGACCGTGGAGCTGCGGGCCCCGTTGGCCGGGGTGATCACGCGCCGCCGGGCCACCGTCGGTGGGGCCGTGACGCCGACCGACTCTCTTTTCATTCTGGTCGACCCCTCTCGCGTGTGGGCGCAGGTCGACGTCTACGACACGCAGCTCCCGCTCGTGGCGATGGGGCAGTCGGTCACGGTGCGGGTCAACGCCTACCCCGATCGAGCGTTCCTGGGACGCGTCGACAACATCGGAACGGTCGTTGAGCCGACGAGCCGCGCCGTGAAGGTTCGGGTGGCGCTGGCCAATGCCGGCCTGGAGCTCAAGCCCGGCATGTTCGCCGACGTGGAGATCGAGACGGGCGGCGGCGCCGGCGCGGCTCCCGTCCTCGCCGTACCGAGCGAGGCGATCCAGCACGACGGTGCGGACCAGATCGTCTTCGTGGTGCTGGGGCCGGGCCGATTCCAGCGCCGCGTCGTCCGAACGGCGGCCGACGGAGGCGGGTGGGCCGTGATTCGCGACGGGCTCCGCGCCGGCGCAATCGTGGTGACCCGCGGCGCGTTCGCGCTCAAGGCCGAGCTGCGCCGCGGCGACCTCGTCTCCGACGAGCACTAGGAGGCGACCATGATCGAAGGCATTCTCGCGTGGTCGCTGCGGAACCGCGCGGTGGTCCTCCTCCTCTCGGCGCTGCTGGTGGCCGCCGGTCTCGGCGCGATGCGGACCCTGCCGATCGACGCCGTGCCCGACGTGACCAACGTGCAGGTGCAGGTGCTCACCACGGCGCCCGCGCTGGGCCCTGTGGAAGTCGAGCAGTTCATCACCACGCCGGTGGAGCTGGTGATGAGCGGGATTCCCCGGATGCGCGAGGTGCGCTCCGTGTCCCGCTTCGGTCTCTCCGCCGTGACACTCGTGTTCGAGGAGGGGACGGACATCTACTTCGCCCGCCAGATGGTGGGCGAGCGGCTCGTCGAGGCTCGCGAGGCGATTCCGCCCGGCTACGGCGAGCCGGCCATGGGACCGATCTCGACCGGGCTCGGCGAGATCTATCAGTTCGAGATCCGCGGCGACTCGCTCCCGGCGATGGAGCGCCGATCGATCCTGGAGTGGGAGGTCGCGCCACGGCTCCGCATGGGTACCCGGCGTGATCGAGGTCAACGCGTGGGGCGGCGAGCTCAAGACGTATGAGGTCCAGGTGGTGCCTGAGCGGCTGGTCGCGCACAACGTGAGCCTGGGCGAGCTGTTCCGGGCCGTCGAGGCGAACAACGCGAACGCCGGCGGCGCCTACCTGGAGCGAGGGGCGGAGCAGATGCTCATCCGGGGCGAGGGGCTGGCCACGACGCTCCAGGACCTGGCCGACATCGTGATCTCGGTCGACGCCGACGGCACACCGGTGTAGGTGGGCCAGGTGGCGGAGGTCCGGTTCGCCCCGATGGTGCGCCAGGGCGCGGTCACCCGCGACGGGCGCGGCGAGATCGTCTCCGGCATCGTGTTGATGCTGCTGGGCGAGAACTCGCGGCAGGTCACCGCCGACGTGAAGGCCGCCCTGGCCGAGATGGGCCCCGCGCTCGCCCGGCTGGGCGTGACCATCGAACCATTCTACGACCGCACCGAGCTGGTCCAGCGGACGATCCGGACCGTCGCCGCCAACCTCCTGGAAGGCGGCGTGCTGGTGATCGTGGTGCTCCTCCTGACGCTGCGGAATCTCCGGGCCGGGCTCGTGGTGGCGAGCGTGATTCCGCTGTCGATGCTGTTCGCCTTCATCGGCATGCGGCAGCTCGGGATCTCCGGCAACCTCATGTCGCTCGGCGCGATCGACTTCGGCCTCATCGTCGACGGCGCCGTGATCGTCATCGAGAACGCGATCCGGCTGATCGCGGAGCGAACGAAGAACCTCGAGCGCGCGCTCACCGACGAGGAGCGGACCGGCGTCGTGCTCACCGCGAGCCGCGAAGTCCTTCGGGCCACGGTGTTCGGCGTCACCATCATCACCATCGTCTATCTCCCGATCCTGGCGCTGGTGGGGATCGAGGGGAAGATGTTCCGGCCGATGGCCATGACCGTGATCCTGGCCCTCACGGGCTCGCTGGTCCTGTCGCTGACGCTGATCCCGGTCCTCGCGTCGCTCCTGCTCCCGCACAAGACAGCCGAGCACGAGAGCTGGCTCGTTGCCGCCGTTCGCCGGCTGTACGAGCCGCTGCTCGCACGCTCACTCGCCCGGCCCGGACGCACCGGCGGGATGGCCGTCGCAGCCTTCGCGCTGAGTCTCCTGCTGATCCCGTTCCTCGGAGCCGAGTTCGTGCCCCGTCTCGACGAGGGATCGCTCGCGCTACAGAGCTGGGGCCTGCCCAGCGTGTCGCTGGAGGAGTCGATTCGCCACACCGGCCGGCTGGAACGAGCGCTGCGGGAGCTTCCGGAGATCGCGACGGTGGTGTCGAAGAGCGGTCGGCCAGAGATCGCCACCGACCCGCAAGGCGTGGAGACCTCCGACGTGCTCGTGATGCTCCGCGCGAAGCGCGAATGGCGGCCCGGCCTCACCCGGGAGCGCCTCATCTGGGAGATGGACTCGCTGCTCACGGCCAACCTCCCCGGATCGGTGAACAGCTACTCGCAGCCGATCGAGTTGCGGGTGAGCGAGCTGATCTCCGGGGTGCGCTCCGACGTCGCCTTTCAGATCTATGGCGACGATCTCGAGACCCTGAAGACCGTGGCGGACCGCGCGGTGCGGGTGCTGCAGGGCATCCCCGGCGCGGCGGACGTGAAGGCGGAGCAGGTCGCCGGTCTGCCGGTGCTCCGGATCGTCGTCGATCGCCGGGCGATCGCCCGGTTCGGCATCAACGCCGCCGACGTGCTCGATGTGATCCGCGCGCTTGGCGGGCGCGAGAGCGGTGTGGTGGTCGACGGCTTCCGCCGCTTCGCGGTCCAGGTTCGCGTTGCCCCCGTGAGCCGAACCGACATCGACCAGCTGAGGCAGCTGCGGGTGCGCAGTCCGGCCGGCCAGCTGATCCCGCTGTCGCTGCTGGCGCAGTTCAACGTGGAGGAGGGGCCGGCGCAGATCAGTCACGAGGGAGGCCGGCGGCGCATCTCCGTCGAGGCCAACGTGCGGGGCCGGGACCTCGCCGGGTTCGTGAGCGAGGCGCAGACCGCGGTCGCGAACGCGGGCCTGATTCCGGCAGGCTATTTCACGGCGTGGGGCGGACAGTTCGAGAACCTGCAGGAGGCATCGCGCCGCCTGGGGGTGGTCGTCCCCGTGGCGCTCGGCCTCATCTTCATGTTGCTGGTGTTCAGCCAGCGGTCGGTGGGGATGGCGGGCCTCATCTTCCTCAACGTCCCGTTCGCGGCCACGGGCGGCATCATCGCGCTCTTCCTGCGGGGCATGCCATTTTCGATCTCGGCCGGGGTCGGCTTCATTGCGCTGTTCGGCGTGGCCGTGCTGAACGGGCTGGTGCTGCTCGGGTACATCCGCCAGCGTGAGGCCGAGGGCGCCGGCGCGCCGACGGCGGCCTTCGAGGGAGCGCGGGTCCGGCTGCGTCCGGTATTGACGACGGCGCTCGTCGCCTCGCTGGGCTTCGTACCCATGGCGATCGCCTCGGGCGCCGGCGCCGAGGTGCAGCAGCCGCTCGCGACGGTCGTGATCGGTGGCCTGGTGACGGCGACCGCGCTCACGCTGCTGGTGCTGCCGACCCTCTACACGTGGATGGCCGGAGCTCGTCGGAGCAGCGACGGGTCCGCGGTCGCGGAGGTCAAATGACGGCGCGACGCTCTGTTTGGACGGCCCGTTTCGCGCGGCGCGCCTATCTCAGCGGCGCGCTCGGGGCCGCCGGTCTGGTGGCGGCGTGGCTCGATCCGTCGCCCTACGCGCCGGGCTGGCTCGCCATCCGGACCGATGGCGCCGGCCTGCTGTACGCCGCGGCGGCCCTGGTCGGGGGCGCCAACTTCGCCTGGGCCTGGGTTCGCGCGGTCAGGACCCTGCGGCTCGACATGAACTTTCTCATGGGGACCGCGATCGTCGCGGCCATCTTGGTCGGGGAGCCGTTCGAGGCCGCCACGCTCGCGTTTCTGTTCTCCATCGCCGAGCTGCTGGAGCGCTTCGCCGTCGACCGTTCGCGACGCGCGGTGACCGACCCGCTCGCGCTCACGCCGGAACAGGCGGATCGGCTGCGCGAGGACGGAACGGTCGAGACGCTGCCGGTCGCGGCGCTCCGCCCTGGCGACAGGATCCGGGTGCGCGCCGGCGACCGGATCGGGGCGGACGGCCGGGTGCTGGAAGGCGCCGCCGCGGTGAACGAAGCCGCGATCACGGGTGAGTCGCTCCCCCGGGCGGTCGAGCCCGGCGACACGGTGTACTCGGGGAGTCTCAGCACCGACGGGGCGCTCGACATCGAGGTCACGGCGGACGCCGGCCATAGCGTCTTGGCCCGGGTGGTGGAGCTGGTCCGGGCGGCCGAGGGGCGCCGGGCGCCGATCGAGCAGTTCGTGCAGCGGTTCGCCCGGGTGTACACGCCCGGCGTAACGGCGCTCGCCCTCCTGGTGATCGTGATGCCGCCGGCGCTCGGGCTCGGGGACTGGCTCGACTGGTTCATGCGGGGGATCACGCTGCTGGTCGTCGCCTGTCCCTGCGCGCTGGTGATCGCGACGCCGGTGACGGTCGTGAGCGCGCTCACCAGCGCGGCCCGCCACGGCGTGCTGATCAAGGGCGGTGAGCACCTGGAGCGCCTGGGGGCGGTGCGGGCGCTGGCGACCGACAAGACCGGCACGCTGACGACCGGGCGGCTCGAGCTGACCCGCCTGAAGGTGCTCCCGGCGGCAAACGAGCAGGGCATGCTGCGGCTGCTGGCGACGCTGGAAGCGCGCTCGGAGCATCCCGTCGGCGAGGCCATCGTCCGCTTCGCGGCCGCCCGGGGGATCGTTCCCGGGAGCGAGGTGGTCGACTTCAAGTCCCATCCGGGGAAGGGCGTCGTCGGTCGAGTCGACGGCGTCCTGGTCGTGGCGGGCACGGAACGGCTGGTCGGCGAGACGGACGCCGCGCTGCTGGGCGGCCTGGAGGCGGGCGCCATGCACGTCTACGCGACCACCGACACCGGCACGGCCGCGGTCGTGACCTTGGTCGACGGTGTCCGGCCGGAGGCTCCGGACCTGGTGCCGGCACTCCACAAGCTCGGCGTGCGGCCCGTCGTGCTCCTCACCGGTGATCGGCGGGAGGTCGCCGAGACGGTCGGCGGCTTCGTCGGCGTCGACGAGGTGCGGGCCCGCCTCCTGCCCGAGGACAAGCTCGCGGCGATCCAGGAACTGCAGCGGCGGTACGGATCGGTTGCGATGATCGGGGACGGGATCAACGACGCGCCTGCCCTGGCGGAAGCGTCGGTCGGAATCGCCATGGGAGCGGTCGGCTCTCCGGCCACGATCGAAACTGCAGATGTCGCCCTGATGGCGGACGACCTGCGCCGGGTGCCCTATGCCATCGCGCTGGCCCGGCGCAGCCGCCGCACCGTGCGGTTCAACATCGCCGCGGCGCTCCTGCTCAAGCTCGTACTAGCCGCGGGGGCGATCCTCGGTGTCGTGAACCTCGCCGTGGCCGTCGTCGCGGGCGACATGGGTGGCTCGCTCCTCGTGACACTGAACGCCATGCGACTCGGGGCGCTGCACCCACCGGACGGGGCCGCGGCGAGGCCACACGGGCCACGCGGGGGTTGATACCGTCTGCGGGTCGTGGAAACACCTGGCCTGACGGGGCCCCTGGCGCTCGGCGGGGCATGCTGCCGCACGGCGTGCGCCACGGATACGTCCGATGGAGGCGCTGGGGTCGAAGTACCCCGCCGCGGTGGCGGGTCAACCCTCCGTGCGGAGCGGAAGACTCATCTCCACCCGATTGGAGCGGCCATCGCGCGTCACTACCAGCCCGCCGCCGTGGCGGCTGGCGATGAGGCGTACGATCCTCAGGCCGATGCCCCGGCCCTTCCCCGGCTCGACGGGTTGGACGGGCACCGGCTCGCCGTCGCTCTGGACGCCGAGCAGAGCGGTGGCGCCCGCCGCTCGACAGCTCACGGTGATGGTCGAGCCGGGCTCCGCGTGCCGGCAGGCGTTCTCGACGAGCTCGACGAGCGCCTCGTGCAGCATCGCGCGATGGCCGGCCACGGTCGGCGTGTCGACCGGCCCGAGTCGAAGCCCGTGTCGGGTGGCGTCGGCGCGGGCGCGCATCAGGTCGGCCACATCGAAGCAGAGACCCTCGAGATCAACCGCCTGGTCGACGGGGAACTCCGCACCCGCGCCGGAGTCGGCGAGCAGGAACAGCTCGTCCACGCGCCGCTTCATCTGCAGGGCCGCTGTCTGAATCCTGCGCATCGCCGCCTGCGTGTCCCCGGGCGGCGCCTCGTCCGCCAGCGCGAGCTCCGCCTCGCCGAGCACGAGCGTCAGGGGTGTTCGAATCTGATGCGCGGCATCGGCGACGAAGGCCTGGTTCTGCCGTTCCGCCTCGCGGAGCCGGGCGACCAGCCGATTGAAGCGCTCCGCGAGGTCGTCAATCTCGTCCGCACGCGCGCCCACCGGCAGGCGAGCGGCCCGGTCGGCGGCGGGGAGGCGGTCGATCGCGCGGGCGAGCGCCCGCATCGGCGCTACCGCGCGACGGGAAAGCAGGTATCCGGCCCCGGCGCAGCCCACGACGACGACGGGTGCCGTGACCAGCATCCAGCGCAGCAGCGCCTCGAGGTGCTCGTCGATGGATTCCGTACTCGCCAGCATCACGACCGTTCCCCGGAAGGCCCCGTTGAGCCGGCTCGCCGCCGCGCGGTACCGGTGCTTCCCGTCGTCGAGCGTCGCCTCGATCACGCCCTGAGGCGGCTGCCGTCCACGCAGCCATTCGCGAATCGCCTCGGGGCCGCGGAGCGCGACGATCGTCCCGGACGCATCCATCACGGCGGCCGGCGTCCCGGCCGGACGGACCTCCCTCAAGCCCTCCCGAACAGCCTCCGCCGGGGTCAGCAGCGAGTCCTCGATCACCTCGCCCTCGAGAAACCTGGCCATCCCATCCGTCTGGGTCTTGAGGCCGCGGTCGAAGGCTCGCCGCACCGTCGCGCCGACGGACAGGTACAGCGCCGCTTCGAAGCCGACCAGGCCGACTAAGAAGGCCACGGCGAACCACGCCGCGAAGCGGAGGCGGAGGCGGCTAACTGCCATCCGCGGGTTCGCGACTCGAGAGCTGGTAGCCGGCGCCCCGCACGGTGTGTATCAACGGCAGCTCGCCGCTCGGATCGAGCTTGCGGCGGACCCGTCCGACCAGGACGTCGACCGCGTTGCCCACGGGATCGAAGTTGTCGTCCCAAACGTTGTCGAGGATGCGCGCCCGACTGAGGACCTCGCCCTCGTTCCGCATCAGGAACTCGAGCAGGGCGAACTCGCGCGCCGTGAGCTCGATCTCCCGATCGGCGCGAACCACCCGGCGGGTGGCAGGGTCCAGCTGGACGTCGGCCACCTGCAGCATCGGGCTGCGCACGGCAGCCGGACGGCGGACCAAGGCCCGCAGCCTGGCCATCAGCTCGCCGACGGCGAACGGCTTGGTGAGATAGTCGTCGGCGCCCGCGTCGAGGCCGGTGATCCGATCCGTGAGCCCGCCCCGGGCCGTCAGCACGAGGATCGGCACCGCCCGCCCCTCGCGCCGGAGCTGGCGGCAGACTTCGAGGCCGTCGGTATCGGGCAGTCCAAGGTCGAGCACGACCACGTCGTACTCGGCGTGCGCCGCGGCCTCCAGCGCCGAAGCCGCGGTGCCGGCGACATCGGTGGCCCATCCCACCCGACGTGACGCCCGCTCGAGGAGGTCGGCGATCTCGCGATCGTCCTCGACGAGGAGAACCCGCATCAGCCTTCCGTCGACTCAGTCCGCATCGGTGCCCCTCCAGGAGGCAGCGGGAATGATAGCGGCCCATCGTGTCAGGAGCATGTCGGTTCGGCGACATCGCCAAGTCATGCGGCGCCACTAGCTTCGACGCCGTCCAACCGGCCGACCGACTCCTTGCGCGCGCACTACCAGACTCGCGGGCCGGGGCTCACCGTCGCGACGGGGCTTGTCACAGTGTCGGCAGACAAACGTTGCACTCTCAACCGAGTGCGCGCTGTCTCGGGTCGGAGCGGCGAGGTGGTGATCTAGTGATTGGCCGGCGGGGACCGCTGACCGCTCGGGTGGTGAACGACCAGGACGCGATGCGAGGCGCAGAACCGACAATGATGCGATTTGAGTGGGGCCCGCCGCCGGAAGGGTGCCCCCAATGGGGAAGCCCACGGCCCGAGCGGTTGGATTCGCCTGCTGGAACCGAGGGCGAGTGCTCGGCGCCTGTTACCGGCCAGACCCGTGGCAAGCGCGAGTATCGCGGCGCTCCGCGAACCGTCCTCCCGCCTCCGCCCGACCGGCCGTGAGCAAGGCCACAGTTGGCCGCGGGCGCTGGCGGGCACTGGCTGGCAGTCTGGCCCTGTCTGTCGCGCTGGCCTCAGGCGTGGCCGGCCAAGCACCGGGAGTAGACTCTACCCGTTCGCGGTCGATCGCCAGCACCCGCGACGCCATCGCCGGCGTGACGGCGCTGGCCGGCGCGTTCGCTCTCGACCATGCGGTACGAACGGCCGTTCAGCGCGGGCGCTCCTCGGTGGGCGACGACGTGGCGACCCTGGCGAATACATTCGGCAGCCCCCTCTACGTCGTGCCGCCACTCGCGGCAACCTATCTCGTCGCTCGTCTCGCCCATCGACCGCAGCTTGCCGCCACCGCTCTCCGCACAGGTGGGGCGGCCGTCGCAGCCGGACTCGCCACGGTGGTCGTCAAGGAGGCCGTGGGCCGCGCCCGACCATACCAGACGCCGGAAGCGGACGTGGTTCGCCCGTTTTCAGGCTTCACGTCGTTTCCGTCGGGTCACACCGCGATCGCGACGGCAGTGGCAGTCTCCCTGGCGGGCGGGACGAACAAATGGTGGGCGAAGGCGCTGCTCTATGGCGGCGCGGGGCTGACCGGGCTCGCCCGGATCAATGACGACAAGCACTGGCTGTCGGACGTGGTCGCCGGCGCGGCCGTCGGGATCGTCGCCGGTCGGCTGAGCCAACGTTGGCATCGTCCCCAGCCGCTGGTGATCGGCCCGGGTGTCGTCGGTCTGAGAATCGGCTTCTAGGGCCGTGACCGCCAAGCCGCTCCGCCGCCGTGGACGGGCGGATCACGAGATCCCCGCCGCGGGGGCGATGGAGCCGACGAACCCCCGCGGAGCCCGAACTGGCGTGCCCGCCCGACGGCGAACGGCGCAATGATCACGACCCTGGCCGTGCTGGTCATGACGCAGGTGGTCGGCACGGCTCCGGGCCTGGGCCAGGTGGCCGGTGTCGTGCGCTCGGTGGAGACCGGGCGGCCGGTCGTGAACGCCCGCGTCGTGGTCGTCAGCGGCCAATCGTCGACACTGACGGACAGTGGCGGCCGCTATCGGCTGACGCTCGCACCGCAGCGGTATCACCTCCGGTTCGAGGCGGCCGGCCACGTCCCCGTCACCCTGGCTGTCGTCGTCACGGAAGGCGTCGATCAGGCGGTCGATGTCGACCTTGCGCCGAGCGTAACCCGACTGGCCCCACTCGTGGTGCGCGCTCGGCGGTCGGGAAGTGTCGACACGCCAGGCGACTTTGGCGCGGACGACCCCGGCCCAGCGTGGGCCCGCCTGGCTTTGCCGGGAGTCGACAACCTCGAATCCATGCTCGCGGACGCGCCGGGCGGTGCCAGGAGGGGAGTGGATGGCGGCACGCTCCACTTCCAGGGTGGCGACGCGGACCAGAACGTCGTCAGGTTGGACGGCTTCCCGCTCCTGTCGGCATCGCACTTCTCCCCGGCTTCGAGCGCCGTCAACCCCGACCTGATTCGCGCCGCCACGATTCGAATGGGCGCGCCCCCCGCCCGCGATGGGGGTTGGCTGTCCGCCACGGTCGACCTGACCTCGTCCCTGGCCGCAGCCGACGCCCTTCAGCTGCGGGGCGCTGTGACCTCGACCGACGTGCGTCAGCTTGCGGCGGGCCCGTTGCTCGGCAGCGGAGGCCGGTTCCTCTTGAGTGGGCGGCGCTCGTTTCGCAACGTGCTTGGAGATCCCGCTGCCAGCGAGTCGCCCAACGGATACGAAGACTGGCTGGGCTCCGCCGGGGCCGCGGCGGGCAACGGCTGGGCTCAGGTGCTGGTGTTCCGGAACCGCAACCAGTTCGCGTTCCCCAGTCGGGTCGAAGGGGGGACGGCGGACGATGGCACCGACGTCGGCGCTCGGCCGGCCGACCCCAACGCCGTGGAGTGGTCGGCCACGACGGTCGGCGCGAGTTGGCGGGGAAGCTGGCAGGGGACGGCGGTGACGGCGCGAGCCTGGAGCGCCTCCACCGGGGCCGCAGTCGACTGGCGCAGTGAGACGAATCCGGTTCGCCTGGACAGCCGCTTCGCCGAGCACGGCGTGCAGATCGACGGCGCCAGAGTCGCAGGCGGTGGCTGGCTTGGCTTCGGCGCCGCGTGGATTCGAGACGCGTCGTCGTACGAGGCCGGTTCGCTCAGGGCGGTTTCTCCGACCCTGAGCGCGGCGACTGGGTCAGACCAGGCCGTCGGCTACATCGAAGCCAACCTGCCCGTTCGCACCTGGCTCCGGACCCGAATCGGGGTGCGCGCGAGCCTGCTCGGTTGGCGTCGCGTCGCCATCGACCCGAGGGATCGGTATCGAGGTCCGACCGATCGAGCCTATACGCCTTCGCCTCACCGCGGGGCGGATCCACCAGTTCGTCCAGTCCCTTCGCAACCAGGAGTCGTTCCTCAGCAACTTCATGGGCTTCGAGTTGCCCGCAGCGGTCGGCGCGGCGGGTGTTCCGCCCGCCTGGGCGGACAACTTCACGCTCGACGCGGAAGTTGGCGTGAGTCACGGACTGACGATCGGCGTCGAAGCCTACCACCGCCGGTTCGCGGGGTTGCTGCTCGTCGCGCCGCAGACCGGACAGCTGTTCGGGGCAAGCCGCTCCGGCACCGGGACCGGGGAGGCTGCAGGGGCCCAGCTGCGGTCGAGCTACGTGGGTCGGCGCTTCGGCTTCGAAGCGTCATACGCCGTCGGGTCGTCGCATCGCCAGCTCGGGGACGTCGCCTACGTGCCCGGATTTCCAGCGCAGCCACCGCTTCACCCTGCGCGCGCTCGGCATGCCGACCGGGGCCACGACGGTGAGCCTGGCGTTCCAGGCCTGGGGTGGCCAGCGCACGACCCTGATCCGACCGCTCGACTGGGAGCCCTACGACCCGCTTACGGGCGAGGGAGAGCTCCTGGGCACCCCGGACCCGATCGAACTTGCCCTGAACGGCCGGTTCCTGCCCGGGACGGTTCGGTTGGCGGTCGCGGCGCGCCGCGAGTGGCGACTCCGGGCCAGTGGAACCCTGGCCACTTCGGTGGCGATCGAAAACCTTCTCAATCGCTCCAACCCTGTCGCGCTGAGCCGGGGCGACGAGGGAATCGTTCCGATCGGCTCCGGTCGCCGGGCCCTCAGGCTCGAGATTGCCTGGCGGTTCTGACGCCGGCGGTCGACTGTCACCCCCGCGGCGGGTCGCGCGTTCCCCTGGTGTGCCGAACGTCGCCCTCTCCTCGCCACGATCCGTCCCCATGGCCATCGAGTCCCGGCCCGACCGGCCGTCGACGGTGAGCGATGGCGGATTCGAGGCCGCCTTCTCGTCGCTCTTCAACGAGCGATTCCGCCGTTTGTTCGGGTACCTCGCCCGGATCACCGGCGACGGCGATCTGGCTTCGGACCTGGCCCAGGGTGCCTTCGTGCAGCTCTATCAGCGAGGCAGTCTGCCCAACGATCCTGGTGCCTGGCTGCTGACCGTTGCCAACAATCGTCTGCGCGACCACCAGCGGACGGGACGCCGCCGCCTCACGCTGCTGTCGCATCGCAGGACCGACGTGCCGGTGCCGTCTCCCTGGCAGGATGCGGAGGCACAGGTGCAGCGGCAGGAGCGCCGCGCCCAGGTGCGGCTGGCACTGGAAGACGTGAGCCCGCGGGATCGGGAGCTGCTGCTCATGCATCACGCGGGCTATAGCTATCGCGAGATCGCCACGGCGCTCGGCGTTGCGAACGGAAGCGTCGGGACGCTCCTCCGCCGCGCCGGTGTCGCCTTTCGGGGGGCGTTCGAGAGGAGGTTCGATGCATCCGTCTGACGGGACCCTGCTTGCGCTGCTGCACGGGGAGGCCTCTGACCTTCCGCACGGCGCTCTGAGCAAGCACGTAAGCGAGTGTCCGCCCTGCTTTCAGCGGCTGATCGACTTGAAGAAGGACGAGGCGGAGCAGGCGGTGGTGCTCAGCCTCCTCGACCTCCCCGTACCGCCGGTCGACGCTGCGTCGATTCGCAAGCGGGCACGCCGCCGCCGACGGGTGCCGACCCTCGCGGCCGCTGCCGCCGCTGCCGTCGTCACGGTAGCCGCGGCAATGCCAAACTCGCCCCTCAGGGTCTGGCTGCGGCATCGAGACAGCCCTGCGGCCAGCACGCCGGGCGTGGTTACGTCCGTCCATCCGGAACAGGCGGCGACATTCACGATCGAGGTGAGTCCCGGCGACGAGTTCACCGTCCAGATCCTCCGCTCTCAGCCTTTCGGCACGATTCGGATCACCCACGCGGATCAGTCCTTCGTTTCGGCCCGCGCCATCGGCGGCGTGGTGTCGTACCGGCTCCAGCCTGCGAGGCTGCTGCTGGATAACCGAGCGCCCGCGGACCGGTACGACATCACGCTCCCGAGGACGCTTCGCGGAGTCCGGATCGAGGTGGGCCGGCGTGAGGTCTACCCCGGCAAATCACCCGCTGCGGCTCCGGCCGACACGGTCACCATCACTCTCACAGGCAACTCCACTCACCAAGGGATGCAGCAATGACCACCCCGACACGGTACGCCATCACCACCCTCCCCCTCCTCGTTCTCGCCCTCGGCGCGTGCGATTCGACCATCGGCGGCCCTACAGCCGGGCATCCGGTCAGCTTTTCGCTGGCGTCCCAGTCTACGGCCGCCGGGGCTGCCGCCATCAGCATTGACGCCTTCCGCCTGTCCGTGGGTGGCGTCGCTCTCGGTGGTGGCGACGAGTTCGGGTGCAAGGACTGCACCGGCTCGCAGGCCAACGTGCCGCCCGAGATTGTCGCGGTCCCGCTCGACGGCTCGCCCGTGCAGGTCCGCACCGAGGAGGTCGCACCGGGCACCTACCGCGAGGCCGAGATCGAGGTCACGAAGGCAACCGCCGACCTCCTGAAGGCGCATCCGTCGTGGGCCGCCAGCACCACGCTGCAGCTCTCGGGCACCTTCGCCGGGCGGGCTTTCGACCTTCAGATGGCGATCGAAGGATCCTTCCGCGAGACCCTGGCGACCCCGCTCGTGGTCGGTTCCAGCGGCACGCAGGGATCGGCGCAGATCACCTTCACGCTGCCCGTCAACAAGTGGTTCGGCGGAGCGGCTGGGCCACTCGACCCGAACTCCGCCGCCGACCGCCAGGTGATCGAGGCCAACATCCGGTCGAGCTTCGGACCGGCAGAGATCGGCAAGCCGGAAGACGGTCGCTGAGCGTCCCCATCGCCAGAATCATGAGGCCACTCATGTTCAATCGGTTTGGTCGCCGACGGCTCGGAGGCGTGCTGGCCATCGCCACGCTCTGGGGGGTCGGTGAGTTACGGGCCCAGACGCTCGAGACCGAAACGGCCCGAATCGTGCCCAGGCACGGCATCAAGTTCGGCTACAACTTCGAACACCAGCGGTCGGCCGAGGGGCAGGAAACCGCGATGCCGTTCATCGTCGAGTTCGGCTTCGACGGCAAGACCGAACTGGTGGTCGAGCCCATCCCCTACACCGCGATCCGCCCGAAGGTGGGCCCGCGAGCGACCGGCCCGGGCGATGTCGAGGTCACCCTGGTGCGGCTGGTGACCACCGAGACCCGATCGCGCCCGGCGTTCGCCATCGCGGGCGAAGTCAAGATACCGACCGCGCGCAACGTGCTGATCGGCACCGGGAAGGCCGATTTCGCGGCCTACCTGATCGGGAGCAAGCGCTTCGGGCGTCTGGACGCCCACCTCAACCTGGGGTACACCTTCGTCGGGCAGCCGGCCGGGATCCGGCTCAGCAACATCGCCAACGTCGCCGCGGGGTTCATGTATGATCTGGGTGGCCGGACCAGGATGTTCGGGGAGGTCCTCGCAAACACGGCGGCGACTGCCGGGGCGCCGGAGGGCAGCGCCACGCCTGAGGTGGCGGGTGGCGAGGTGGTTGGCACGATCGGCGTCGGTCGCCTGATCGCACACCGGTTGTTCACGACCATGGCGATCAGCTACGACAATAACGGAGCCGTCCTGGTCCGTCCCGGGTTCATGCTGACAATCAAGTGATGCGGTTGGCCCGTTGACGGCGGGCGCTGCCGGCGGTAGGTCTCTGGCATGGAACCCGGGATTACCACCGCGCGGTGCCCGTCCTGCGGAGCGAGACTGCGGCAACGATGCCAGCGGGCGGCTGTGTGATCCGCTGGGACTGGCCGCGTTGCAAAGCCATCCTCCGGCCGCACCAGGGCGACCGCTGCGCGTCATGTTCTCATGGGACGGTTCCCTGCCCGTCCACGTCGGCCGCCTCCTCGTGATGCGCAGACTGCCAGCCCAGATCCTCCCCGCGGAGGTCTGGACCAACTTGGCCGAAGTCGGCTAGCGCCTGTCCATCGGCTCGCATCTCATGACGACCCTGCAGCTTGCTCTGTGGGCCGCCCTGGTCGCCGCGGCTGCGGCACTTGGTGGCTGCACCCGGTATCGCGCCGAACCGCTGCCGCCGGCCGCGGCCATCGAGCAGCCGGCTGCGGTTGCGTGGGACGCGATCGAGCTTCGGGCCTCCGAAATCAGACACCCGCTGCTCCCCGCGACGACCGTGGACATGCAGGACGGCATCAGCCCGGACGAAGCGGCCTTGCTGGCCGTGGCGGCCAATCCGGACCTCCGGATCGCCCGGGCCGCCCGAGGGGTGGCCGCAGCCCAGGTGATTGCCGCTGGGCTGCTTCCAAACCCCCAGCTGTCGGCCTCACTGGATGTCCCGACTCAGGACAGCGCGGCCGCCGTGACCGCCGTATCACTCGGCGCGGCGATCGACCTGCTGGGGTTCATGACCCGTGCGGCCGAAAAGGATGCGGCCCGCCGCGGGCTCGCATCGGTGGACCTCGGACTGGCCTGGCAGGAGTGGCAGGTGGCCCAGTTGGTCCGGCTTCGCACCTACGGGGTGATGCTCCTGGACCGAGCGCTCGCGCTCGCGACCGACCAGGAACGGGAGATGGGAGCCTCCGTCGGCACGCTCCGGGAGGCCGTCGGGCGGCAGCTCGCAACCCGGGTCGAACTCGGGGCGGCGGACGTGGCATACCGGAGCAGCGTCGAGGCGCGGCTCACGTTGGAGCTCCAGCGGGACACGGCGCTGGTGTCGCTCGCCCGGATGCTCGGAGTGGATCGCTCGTCGCTTCCCCCGATCCAGCCGACGTCGGTTCCGTTCGACGGCGATTCCATCGGGAGCCGTGACGCCGGGGCGCCCGCGCTGGACTCGCTGCTTGCCGGCCTTGGCAGCCGGCGTCTCGACCTGCAGGGGCTCCGGATGGGCTACCTCAGCCAGGAAGCCCGGGTCAGGGCGTCGGTTCTGCGCCAGTTTCCCCAGATCAGCGTCGGCGTGAATCGTCTGCGTGACACGGGCAAACTCCTGACCCTGGGGCCGGCGGTGTCGATTTCCTTCCCGCTCTTCAACCGGAACCAGGGCGAGATCGCGGTGATGCGGGCCACGCGGGCCCAGCTCCAGGTCGAGTACGGGGCCCGGGTCAACGAGGCCCGAGCAACCATCGAAGCGCTCCTGACGGAGGTGAGCTTCACGCTCCAGCGGCTCGAGAATCTCCGCGCCAGCGTTGCGGCCCAGCAGCAGACCGTCGACCTGTATCTGCGTGCCCTCCAGGGGGGCAACGCGGACGTACTCACCTACTACAATGCCCGAGCCGATCTGATGAACCGCCGACTCGAGGCCGTCGCGGCGCTGCGCGACCTGGTCGAGCTGGCCATCGCGCTGGAAACCGAGTCGGGCCTGCGCTTCGTGGCGACGAGCCGCTGATGCCGGGGACGTTGGATGGCGACTCCAAGGGGCCTTCGGCCCGAGGTGTGACGTGAGGACGAGGGCGCGACTCCAGGCTGCAGCTGCGCTGGTGCTGGCGGCCACCGCGTGCGGGGGCAGTGCGGACGGCGGGACCTCCAGCGGTCCGGACGTGTCGGCGCTGGTTCAGGTGGTCGCGGTGCGCTCGGAGCCGCTCACGGAGCTGCTGGTGGCCTACGGCGCCGTGGTGCCTGCGCCGGGATCGGTGCGAGCCTTCACGGCGCCCTTCGAGGCCATCGTGACCCGGGTCCACGTCAGTCGAGGTCAGCGGGTCGCCTCGGGGCAGCGGCTCGTCGACCTCGCCCCCAGCCCCGAGGCGACGCTGCTCCTTGAAGCGGCCCGCTCCGCAGTGCGCGCGGCGCGGGGACGGATGGCGGACGTGCGCGACCGCCTCCAGCTGGGGTTGACCACGCGGGACGAGCTGCTCCTCCAGGAACAGGCGCTGACCGATGCCGAGGCGAGATGGGACACCTATTCGCAATGGGTCGATGGATTGGGCCTCGATGCGATGGGTGCGGGCGTGGTCGACCGGCTGGCGATCTCCGAAGGCCAGCGGGTGCCCGCAGGCGACCTGTTGGTGTCGATCGTATCGCGGGGCCGATTCGAGGTGGAGGTGGGAATCGAACCCGAGGACGCCGGGCTCGTCGCCACCGGACGGCGGGTGTCGATCGAGCGCCTCGCGGGTGAGCCGCCAGATAGCCGGATCGCCGGTACGGTGCGGAGCGTTTCGCTCGCCGTGGACTCGGCCACGCGCCTCACGCCCGCGCTCGTCGTGCCCGACGCGGGCGCCAGCCGCCTTCTCCTGGGCGAGTTCGTCCGGGTTGGCATCCCGGTGCGCAGCGGGGTCGGCCCCGTGGTGCCCCGGTCCGCCGTGCTCGCGCAGATGGGGGGCCACGTGGTTTTCGTGGTCCGGGCCGGTCGCGCGTACCGGCGGCGCGTGACGGTGGGCGTAGAAACCGATTCGCTCGTCCAGCTCGCGGCCGGTGCCCTGCAGGCCGGCGATACGGTCGTCGTCCTCGGGAACTATGCTCTCAGCGACAGCATGGCCGTACGGCTGCCGCAGGCTCCGTCGGCGGCGGGGGCCAGGCCATCGCCCACCCCCGATCCGCAATGACTCCCGGGTTCGCAGGCTGGGTGCGGCGGCACAGCCGCTCGCTTCTGTTCGCGCTCGGAGTGCTGGTGGCCGGCGGCGTGGCATCCGGCTTCCAGACGCCGGTGGCGCTGTTTCCCCATGTTCAGTTTCCTCGCGTCGTGGTGTCCCTGGACGCCGGAGATCGGCCTGCGGAAGAGATGATGGCCCTGGTCACCGCGCCGGCCGAGCAGGTGCTGCGAGCAGTGCCGGCGGCGCGTTCGGTGCGCTCCGTCACGAGTCGGGGCAGCGCCGAAGTTTCGGTCACCTTCGACTGGGGAACGGACATGACCGCGGCGACGCTCCTGATCGAGGGGGCGCTCGCCCGAGTGTTGCCGGAGCTCCCCCCCGGCACCCGCGCGGATACGCGTCGAATGGATCCGACCGTCTTTCCGGTAACGGCGTACAGCCTGGTATCTCCGCTGCGAACCGACACCGACCTGTACGATCTGGCGTACTACCGGCTCCGGCCCCTGCTCGCCACGGTGACCGGGGTGTCCCGGGTGGCCGTGCTGGGCGGGGCTCCCGAAGAAATCCACGTGTACGTGGATCCGTTCCAGCTGCAGCGATTCGGGCTGTCGACGGACGTAGTGGCGGCCGCGCTCTCGGCCGCGAACGTGGTGGTGGCGTCGGGCCCGCTGGAGGACGACTACAAGCGCTACCTCGTGCTCACCGACAGCCGCTACCACTCCCTTGCCGAGGTCGAGGAGACGGTGGTGCGATCGGGACCCGAGGGCTTCGTCCGCGTGGCCGACCTTGCGACCGTCGTCCGTTCAGCGGTGCCCAGCCGGAGCAGGGTCACCGCGGACGGGCGGCCCGCGGTCCTCTTCCAGGTTTATCAACAGCCGGGCGCCAACACGGTGCGGATCGCGAGGGATGTCCGGCGGGCGCTCGAGACCACCCGCGACCTTCTGCCCGCTGACGTGCGCGTGGCGAACTGGTACGACCAGAGCGATCTGATCACGGCTTCGGTCGGGAGCGTGCGCGACTCGGTTGTCATCGGGATCGTCCTGGCGGCCCTGGTGCTGCTGGCGTTTCTGCGCGACCTGCGGATCACCCTGATCGCGGTGATCGTGGTGCCCTCGGTACTCGCGGCGACGACGCTCCTCATCTCCGTGCTGGGGATGGGGTTCAACCTGATGACCCTCGGCGGGCTCGCGGCGGCGGTCGGCCTGGTGATCGACGACGCCATCGTCGTCGTCGAGCACATCGTGCGCCGCATCGCCGAGACGAAATCGCCGGATGCGGACGGACGCTTCGCCCGCGCGCTGGACGCGGCGCGAGAGTTCACGGCGCCGCTGGTCGGCTCGTCGCTGTCGACCGTCGTGATCTTCGCGCCACTGGCGTTCCTGAGCGGGGTGACGGGCGCGTTCTTCAAGGCGTTGTCGCTGACGATGGCGTCGGCGCTGGTCATCTCGTTCTTCGTGGCCTGGCTGGCCGTGCCGCTGATGGCGGGCTGGTTCCTCCGCGCGAAGGAGAGTCGGACGGTGGAGCGGCGGCTCTCCACCCGGATCCATTCCCATTACGGACGGCTGATGCAGCGTCTCCTGCAGCGGCCGACGTTGGTGCTCCTCGGCATTGGCCCCGTGTTGCTGGCCGGCTTCGTCGGGTTCAAGCGGGTCGGGTCCGGGTTCATGCCGGCCACCGACGAGGGCGGCTTCATCCTCGACTATCGGGCGGCGCCCGGGACGTCCCTGACCGAGACGGACCGGCTGCTGCAACAGGTGGAGCAGATCCTGCGCACGACCCGCGAGGTGCAGACCTACTCGCGCCGCACGGGTTTGCAGCTCGGCGGCGGCATCACCGAGGCCAACGAAGGCGACTTCTTCGTCCGATTGACGCCCTTTCCGCGGCGGCCGATCGACCAGGTGATCGACGAGGTGCGCAACCGCATCGAGACGACGGTGCCGGGCCTCAGCGTCGAGATGGCGCAGCTGATGGAGGACCTGATCGGCGACCTGACCGCCGTGCCGCAGCCGGTGGAGGTGAAGATCTTCGGCGAGAGCGGGGCGGCGCTCGACTCGTTGGGGCCGCTGGTCGCTGCCGCGATCGACTCCATTCCCGGCGTGGTGGACGTCAAGGACGGCGTGGTGCCCGCGGGCGACGCCCTGATCGTGCGGGTGGACCGGGAACGGGCGGCCCTGGAAGGCATGGATCCCGACGCGCTGGCCCGTCGCCTCCAGGGGTTCCTCGGTGGAACCGTGGCGACGACCTTGCAGGTCGGCGAGCAGGTCGTCGGGATCCGGGTCTGGATACCCGAGGCGGCGAGACGGCGAGTCGGCCACGTCGGCAACCTGCTCGTGAGCGCTCCGGACGGCCATCGCTTCCCGGTCGGACGCGTGGCCCGGGTCGACGCCGTATCCGGGCAACCGCAGATTGCGCGGGAGGATCTCAAGCGGATGGTCGCGGTGACCGGCCGAATCAGCGGCCGCGACCTCGGATCGACGATCCGCGACGTGAAGGTGCGGCTGGATCGGCCGGGCCTGCTCCCCGCGGGGGTGTATTACCGGCTGGGCGGAACGTACGAGCAGCAGCGCCTCGCCTTTCGAGGGCTCGTCGCGGTCTTCGCCGCGGCGGTGGTGCTGGTCTTCCTCCTGCTGCTGTTTCTCTACGAGCGCTTTCTGGTCGCCGGTGCGATGCTGGTGACCACGCTGCTGGCGTTTCCGGCCGTGATGGCGGGCTTGTGGATCACCGGCACCGAGCTCAACATCTCGTCCATGATGGGCCTGACCATGATCGTCGGCATCGTTACGGAAGTGTCGATCTTCTACTTCTCGGAGCTGCGGGAGCTCGCTCCGGACCTCACGGGGCCTTTGCCCTTCATCGAGGCCGGCCGCAACCGCGCGCGCCCGATCGCCATGACCACGGTCGCTGCCGTGCTCGCGCTGCTGCCCCTGGCCCTGGGAATCGGCCAGGGATCCGGCATGCTGCAACCGCTCGCCATCAGCATCATCTCTGGCTTGGTGGTGCAACTCCCCCTGGTCCTCGTCGTCCTGCCACTGCTGCTATCCGTGCTGCTTCGCGATTCGGCCGCTGCCGCCTCCTGAGACCGAGAGCGTCCGTTCCGCCGGTAAGCTCCCCTTTCGACCTGGAAGGAGCCGGCGACGACATCTGGTCGAAGTACTTCGGCACGGTCCTGCTCGCTAAAGTCGATGAACGCGACATCGTCATCCGGGACTGACCCTTCATGCTCCTCCCTACCCCCTCAAGTGTTACCTATCCTCCGGTATGCTCTGCATGCCTATGTACCCGGTTGCTCAATCGCCACAATACATGCCGGCAAAGCGTTGTCCGCCGCCTTACCGCTGCACCTGGACCGGGGCACCAGGCTCGCCCGCGTTCAACGGTGCAATTACGAGATACCGTCGCTGTTCAGCGTGGTCGGTGCGTCCCACCTGCCGCAGCGGTCCGATCGCACTGACGATCGCGGCGCCAGCCGGATTCGTGGTGAACTGCGCCACTGGATCAAGCAGTCCCGACCCGTCCGGGTCTTGGACAGTGCCAGCACATAGGGCCTCCTCGGCTCAAGGCCGGTGATCGCGGCCTGGAGTAGGTCAATCAATCCCTGGTTATTCACCGCCACTGAGGTTTCGGCGTTGATGGCGCCTGGTGACGCCAGAGTCACATGAACGGCATCACCGGAGGCGCCGAGGGGCGAGAGGTTCTCCGTGCCGTCGCCGCGCGGGACCGCGCCAGGAATATAGACCATACCCTGCGGGGATTGGCCGGTGTGAATTGTGGTCAGCACCGTGTTCGTTTTGGTGTCGATCGCCGTCACCGCGTTGGCGTTCTCGAGTCCGACGTAGACGCGCGACCCGTCTCCAGAAGGCCAGAGCCCGTGGGGCAGATCGCCAGTCGGAATCGTCGCGATGAGCTCCGGGCGGCCGCTGGTTGTGAAGACTTTGACTTCGTTGAGCCCGCCCACGGTGACGTAAGCAAACTGGCCGCGGGAATTGCGCGCGATGTTGACGTGATTCGTGATGGGGCCCGTTTCGAGAACGGCAAGCGTGTTGAACGGTGGCCGGGCATTGATCACCTGTGTCTTGCCGATGTCCTTGAGCGTAAACCACACCTGTTCACCGTCTGGGGTCACCGCAATATCCGGGCAAAACGGCGAGGCCTGCTGCACGCGCCCGACGATCTCGTGCGTTTCGGTATCGATCACGACCGCCTCCGGCGTGAAGCTCGAACACACGTAGCCGTACTTGCCGTCGGGGGAAAAGATCGTCATGCCGGGGCCATTCGGCACTGGGATTCGCCTCACGGGACGATAAGTCGCCCCATCCAAGACTTGCACGTAGTCCTCACCGCGTATCGTTTCCCAGACTTCCCTTCCATCGGGGCTGAACATGGCTTCATGCGGTGAGCGCCCGACGTACGCGGTGTGCATGATACGATTCGTACGCGTATCAATAAAGGTCACGGAGTTGGATCCGATTGCCACCACCACCAGCACGCGATGATCGGGCGAGAATCCCATGCCGTGGACCAACAACTGACCCCTATAGAGCGGGCTCAAGTTGCCCGGCGCAGGATCCCCCAGGCGAATCACACCCAGGAGCCTTTCGGCGACGGGATTCACGACCGAGATCGTATTCGAGCTTTGGTCCGACAGATACACCCGGTCCCGAATACTGATCGGCACATCCGGGGTTCTGGGTGGTTCCGCGTGTTGGCCGGCCATGGGCGACGCGGCCAGCAGCACGCCGAGCGCGGCGACAATCGACCGAGGGTGAGCGCGAAGAGACATGATGACGACTCCTGGGAAACGGAAAAGCTAAGGCGCCGATCTACTTGGCTTTGCGCTTTCTCAAGCGCAATTGCATAACAGCGACTTCTTGCTCCTGTATCACGATCATTTCTTGAGCGAGCCGCCGCAGCGTGGGATCCCTGCCGTACAGCAATTCTACTTTGGCCATATCGATCGCACCCTGGTGGTGAGGGATCATAATGGCCGCGAAGTCACGGTCGGGGTCGCCGGTCATCGCGACATTCGTCATCGCCCGATGCATTCCGCTCATCGCCTCGGCCATCAGACTCTCAGAAGACTTTTCGGTGCTCGTGCCAAGGGAACTGGGGGAGGCCCCGGAGGTCGGCTGATCGGGGTGCGATACGTATGGCGCGCATCCCGCGATGGCACCCGCCACGAAAAGTGTTGCAGCGAGCGACAACGAAATCCGAAGCTGTGGCGCGAACAATCGGCCTCCACTCATGCGGTGTGCACTCTTGAGCATCTGTCGCTCCTGACGGAGGCTGACGGACGAGCGCCGCGGACCGGGCCGTCTAAACCGCCATGATCCCCGACAATTCGCTAAGACGGGCGAAAGCTGCCGACGGGGCCACGTTAGTCGCGCTGAACCGATCGGGGCTCAGGCACACGTCGAAGTCTTTCATAAAGTGCTCCCAAGACCGCTCCAAAGGCCCAGTTGGCCACGAAAAAATAGACTATCCCGGATACGGGCAATCTCTGGTGCCCCAGAACGCCCTGGCCGAGCAAGGGCAAGACAACAAGGCCGTTAATCAGCCACGGGAGCAGAGAAAAAAGACTTCCCTTTGTCGGCCCTGAACCCGGCAAGATGGGCTCAAAGATTGCGGCGTACAGGAATACCATCGCAAACCCGGTCACGTAGTGGAAAGCAAGCCAAAATGCGACGGAGGATGGCGAGGGCAAACCGGCCGACGTGTACCATGCATTGATGCCGAGCCTTTCAAACAACGGGCCCAGGTACAGAACGTGCAGCCGCAGTAACCCGCCACTCTCGGCGAGGAAGCCAAGTGGTCCACCGGCCTTCAGGATGACGGTGTTCACCGTAATCGCCAAGAGGCCTGCCAGCCCGGCTGCGCGAGTTCTCTTCATACCGGTCGTCCTGTTCGTCCTACCGGCGACGTCTACGGCATGAGCGCACGCCGCTTGGTGGTACCGTGAAATCGACCAAGACGCATGGATCCCAGCACGGAGCGGCTCTCATGAGACAGAGTACGAAGTATGTGGGCCTGGACGTGCATCAGACAACCGCGGTCGCGTCGGTGCGCGAGGGGGTGAGGGCGGCGGTGGAGTTGTTGGGGTTGGGGGGCGGGGCCCAGCAAGGCCCCGAGTTCCCGAAGGCGGTAGCTCTGGCCGTCGATGTGGACGATGGCGACGTGATGGCGGAGCCGGTCGAGGATGGCAGTGGTCAGGATCTCATCCCCGGCAAAGATCTCCGGCCAGTGCCGGACGTGCTTGTTGGAGGTCAGGACGATGCTCCGCGCTCGTAGCGGGTCGACACGAGCCGGAAGAAGAGATTCGCCTCCATGCGGTCCAGCGGGCGAAAGCCGCATGTGCTTCCCCCCCCGACGAATCCGAAAGATCCAGACGTACATCCAGGGCTCGACGGGCTTCGTCGAGACAGCATCCGAATGCACTCCGTGTATGGTGAAGGCGCGAAGGAGCCTGTGTGTCGGGATCTTCCGGACGGCTTCATGCCGAACATCGACCAGGGTGGAGCGCGCCACTGCAAGGACGGCCGCCCGGCGCGGTGGCGGACCTCCTGGCTGGCCTCCCGCCCTCGTGGGTTGCGCGAGACAAGTCGTGATCCGCTGCGGTCGCCGCTAGCGATTCCGTCGGCGAACCAGGACGACAGGCGGCATCGCCAGCGCTCCCGGGCCGCCGCGCTGCAGGCCCGAGCATGGGCAGTCCGACGCTGGGCCACTGGGCCAGACGAACCGTGACTTGGGGCGGCAGGCCGGGCGCGGGCGACCGAGCTGGTGGCGGCGACGAGGGATACGGCCGGGGTGCGGCGGGGGCGATCGTGTCAGGGGCGTGTCGGCATGAGACATCGCCGTGTCATGCGGTGCTGCTACTTTCGACGCGTCCACCGTGTCGGACCGACTTCCCTGGAGGCACCATGCTCGCCGTGCTGATCGTGCTCGCCGCCGTTGCCCAGACCCCGCACATCAAGGTCAAGGAGGAATCACCCGGGCTGCTCAAGAAGGCGAGGATCACCGTCGACAGCGCGTACGCGCTCGCGACCCGGCGCGTCGCCGGCGGGCGGGCGCCGGAGGCCGAGCTCGAGATGGAGGACGGCCGGCTGGTGTACTCGTTCGACCTGAAGATCGCTGGCAAGGCCGGCGTCGAGGAGGTGCTCGTCGACGCGATCTCGGGCGCGGTGGTCTCGGTCCAGCACGAAACGCCGGCGGCCGAGGCGCGCCACGCGCGGCGGCCCCCGGCAGGGTGACCGGTCGGCGCGTTGCCGGCTCCGGTGGCGGCCCCGCCCTCTCGACTCCGGTTGTCGCGGCTCCCGCTCCCCACGATGCGTTGGCCGATCGGAAGGTTTCAGCCGACCGGATGGGCGGCGTGACCGGCCACCTCTTGTTTCGTTGGCGCGGGCCCATTTCCGCCCTGGTGGTGGGCGGCGTGGTCGGCGCAGCGATCGTGCTGCCGGGGCTTGATGCTGGGGCCGTGGTTCCCCCATTGGGGTTGGCGGTCGGCCGATGGCTGGCGGCGGCGGGGGTGGCGCTCCGGATTCTGATCGTGGCCACGGCGCTGCCGGGAACCTCTGGACGCGAGCGGACGCCGTTCGCGACGGCAGCGCTCAATCAGGCCGGTGCCTACTCGCTCCTGCGCCACCCCCTATATCTGGCGAACCTCGTTGCCTGGCTGGGCGTCGGGATCACTTCTGGGAGCTGGTGGATCGCCCTGCCAGCCGTCGTGATCGGCTGCATCCTCTACGGATCGATCGCGCGGGCCGAGGACCACCACCTCGCGAACCGGTTCGGTGAAGCCCATCGCGCCTGGGCTGAGCGAACCCCGGCGTTCATACCACGGCCGGACCGCTGGAGACGACCGGCCGCCTGGGCCCCGTGGCCCGAGGTAGTCAGGCGCGAGTACGCTTCGGTCGTGGTCGTGAGCGTGACGGTCTTCCTCGTCGAGTCGGCACGGGAGCTCGGACGGCACGGGAAAGGACCGGCGCTCGGCGTCGTTGCGGCGGTTCTGGCGGGGTCCGTCGTGCTGTCGCTGACCGCGCGAACGCTGGGCAGGTCGCGCGCTCGTGGACCGACGCCCGCAGCCATCACATCCCCGACGCCGCTGGCCGTGCGCGACGACGGCACGATTTCGTGATCCTCGTGGAGCTGGTTGAACTCGTCAGCGACGGCCCACACACGCGGATGCGGCGTCGTCCAGTGGCACGAGACCGTCGGGCGTTCCGATGGGCCGGGGAAGGGCCGGAGCCTGCGGCAACACGGGCCGTTCGAACCCTTCCAGCGACGGATTCCCAACGGCTCCTCACCGCAGCGGTTCAATCGACGCCTTCGGCCGATTCCGAATCCAGGTCCGCACCGATGCCAGGATCCTTCGGTGTCGCTTCACGACCGGCGCGGACGTGAGGGCGCGGCGATCCTCGCACTGGCGCTGGCGCTCCTCGCGCGGTGGCCGACTCGATCCGGGTGCTCGCCGATCTGGGACGGCAGGTTCGGCTTGGCCTTCGTCCGCGCGAGAGCCAGCGAGCTCCTGCTCCGGCTCGCCACCGAGCAGCAGCTCCACGCGGATTCGCTGCTCCGCTTCGCCGAGCGCGGGCTCAAGACCGGCGACATCTCCGCCATCGAACGCGATCAGGTCCCGTCGCGGCTTTCTGCCCGGCGGCCAGATGTTCATGACCGCGCGCCAGGTCGCACCCGGGCTGACCGATGAACGCGAGCCGCATGTCGTCTTCGGTGATGGCGCCGGCATCGGTCGGGACCGCCATCACCGTCTCGCCTCCGGATTTCGTCTCCATCGTGGCTCGCCCCGCGGAGCATCGGGGCCGAAGCCCTCACCATGGTATCCGTTCCATGTCCTGCTCTCCGCGCATGATCGATTGTCGTCACGGTTCCCGTGACGTGCTCACTCCGCGGCTCGCGCCCTGTGAGGTCTGAGCCGGGCCTCACCGCGCCGGCACGACGACGCCGAGCCGTTCGCCCCGATGCACCTCGAGGAGGCCGGTGCGCTGCTCCACACCATTCGACGTGCGGACGTAGACGGTGACCGAGCCACTCTCCTCGACCATCCAGGCCGGGATCGCCAGGGTGGCGTCGCCCCCGGCCGGCACCACGCCGAGCCGGATGTCGAAGGCGCCGCGCTCCGCGTACACTCGCACCGGGTCCTTCAAGTTGTTCTGCACCACCACGGTCGTCGGCGTGCCCCAGGCGGGCGCGGGGTCGGCCGCATGACGGGTCTTCACCGGGCCGCGCGCCGGAACGATCACTTCGAGGTGCTCGCCGGTCCGAAGCTCGATCGGGCCGGTGTTCTGGTCGAAGCCCCGCACTGGATGCACCCACAGGTCCACGGCCGACCGGTCTCCGGTCAGCCAGCTCGGCACCTCGAAGCTCACCGAGGCACCGGCGGCAACGGTTCCCAGGCGGACGTCGACGGCACCGTGTTCGAGGTAGACCTTGACGGGCTGATCGAGGTCGTTGCGGACGGTGACAACCGTCTGGAGGGTGGTGGGCGCCGCGACAGCCGCTGGCAGCAGCGCCAGGCCGGCAAGAGTGGCGAGCGACGGGATGAACATGCTTCTCTCCTCGCAAAGCGGGTTATCCGGCGTTCGGGGCGATTCCCGCGGCGCCGTACGCCCCCAATCTGCCGAGACACACCTGACGCCATCTTAAACCCGAATCGTCGATAGATGTGGCGTCTTCACCTGCAGTACCACTCCGGCCGGACGGAGTACAACACGGGTCGACCGGATCAGGCCGAGATCAGCGCCCGAGCTCCATGGTGAGGCGACCCCGGACTGGTTTCGGCTTGGAGGCCGACATGGCGCGCAGCACTGTTGTCGCGTTGTACGTCGTGGTAATGGTGACGGCGATCGTCGTCACGGATGTCCTGCTGTTCAGGAACCGGACCTGGGCTCAGCTGATGTGGAACATCGGGACCGTATTGATGTTCGGAGCTATCTATCTGAGGTTTCTTCCTGAGGTTTCTTCGGAGGCCCCAGTTGTGCTGCGCTGGGGCGCCAACGGCCGTACGGTCTTCTGTCGACAGCCGAGGTCGACCTGAGAACTTGTTGGTAGTGCGCCCTCGGTGGCTCAACTCTGGACGCCCGCCTATGTTCTCCGAAATCATGGCACCATCCTCGTCGGGTCCCGCCCCGCTCTGGAACGAAGCCGTTCCCGAGTTGCTCCTGCGGCTGGGCGCGACGCCAGCAGGGCTGACCGCCCAAGCAGCGGCAGCCCGTCTGGCGCGGGACGGTCCCAACCGGATCGCCGCCCGCGAGTCGTCGAGCAGCCTGGCCCTGCTCGGTCGCCAGTTCGCCTCGCCGCTGGTGCTCCTGTTGCTGACCGCCGCCGCCCTGTCGCTGCTCCTGCACGACGCGATCGACGCCGTTGTGATCCTGGTGATCGTCGCCGCCAGTGGCGGGCTTGGTTTCTGGCAGGAGCGGGGCGCCACGCGGGCGGTCGCAGAGCTCTTAGCGCTGGTCGCGCCACGCGCCACCGTGCTGCGTGACGGCGTGCCCGTCGACGTCGCCGTGGATGACGTGGTCGTGGGTGACGTCGTGGCGTTCGCCGCTGGCGCTGGCGTACCCGCCGACTGCCGCCTCCTCGAGGCGAACAGCCTGTTCGCGGACGAAGCGGCGCTCACCGGGGAGACGTTCCCCGTCGAGAAGCGGCTCGGCACGGCCCCGCTCGACGCGGCGCCCGCTGCGCGGACCAACATGCTCTTCATGGGAACGCACGTCGTGAGCGGCACCGGCCGCGCCCTCGTCGTCGCAACGGCCGGTCGGACCGAGTTCGGCCGGATCTCCGATCGACTCCGGGACCGAAAGCCGGAGACGGAATTCGAGCGGGGTGTCCAGCGCTTCGGGACGTTCCTGCTCGAGCTCACCCTGGTGCTCGTGCTCATCGTCTTCGCCATCAATGTGTACCTGGCGAAGCCGGCGCTCGATTCGTTGCTCTTCGCCCTCGCCCTCGCCGTGGGGATGACCCCGCAGCTCCTGCCGGCAATCATCAGCGTCAACCTGGCCCGGGGTGCGCGGGCCATGGCCAGTCGCAAGGTGGTGGTACGGCGCCTCAACGCTATCGAGAATTTCGGCAGCATGAGCGTGCTGTGCTCGGACAAGACGGGGACGCTGACGGAGGGGCGGGTCCGCCTGCACTCAGCGATCGCGGTCGACGGCAGCGCAAGCGAGTCCGTTCGCCGCGCGGCCACCCTCAATGCGTCCCTCCAGACGGGCTTCGTGAATCCGATCGACGAAGCCGTGCGGCGCGAGATTCCGGTGGCGGGCCCGTTGCCGGCGCTCCTGGGTGAGGTTCCATACGACTTCGTGCGCAAGCGCCTCAGCGTCCTGGCGGCGGAGCCGGGCGGCGCGCGCCTGCTCTGCAAGGGAGCCGTTTCCGAGATGCTCGCCGTGTGCGCCTGGGTCGAGCTGCCGGCCGGGGAACGGCGCCCGCTCGACGAGATGCGGGACGGGGTGCTGGCCCGCTACGCCGAGCTCAGCCGGGCCGGCCTCCGGACGCTGGCCGTGGCCGTGCGGGAGTTGTCCGGAGCAACGCGGATCGGCGTCTCGGACGAGCGCGAGCTGACGCTGTTGGGGTTCCTCGTGTTCCATGACCCGCTTAAGGCCGATGCCCGGCAGGCGATCGCCGCCCTGGGCGACCTGGGCGTGGGGCTCAAGGTGATCACCGGCGACAACGCGCTCGTGGCGGAGCAGGTGGGTGCCGCCGTGGCGTTCGCGCCGCCCCGCATCGTGACGGGAGCCCAGCTCCGCGCCACGAGCGACGAGGCGCTTCCGGCGCTTGCCGAGCGCACCGACATCTTCGCCGAGGTCGAGCCCAATCAGAAGGAGCGGATCATCCTGGCGCTGAGGCGGGCGGGGCACGTGGTGGGCTACATGGGCGACGGCATCAACGACGCCCCAGCGCTCCGCGCCGCCGACGCGGCGATCTCGGTGCAGGAGGCCGTGGACGTGGCCAAGAGCAACGCCGACCTGGTCCTGCTGGAGCGTGACCTCGGCGTGCTGGCGGATGGCGTCCGCGAGGGGCGCCGAACCTTCGCCAACACGCTCAAGTACGTGTTCATGGCCACCAGCGCCAACTTCGGCAACATGTTCAGCATGGCCGGTGCGTCGCTCCTGCTGCCGTTCCTGCCGCTGCTGCCGAAGCAGATCCTCCTCACCAACCTGTTGACGGATGTACCCGAGATGACCATCGCCGGGGACTCCGTCGACGACGAATGGATCGCTCGGCCCAGGCGCTGGGACGTGGCCGGCATCCGACGGTTCATGATGGTCTTCGGCGTGCTGAGCTCCGCGTTCGACTACCTGACCTTCGGCGTGCTCATCTGGTGGCTCAAGGCGGGTCCCGACGAGTTCCGGAGCGGCTGGTTCGTCGAGTCGGTCGTGTCCGCCACGCTGATCGTCCTGCTGGTCCGCACCCGACGAAGCGTGGTCCGCAGCCGGCCGGCGCGCGCCCTGACCGCCGCGACCTTGGCCGTGGCCGCCGTGGCAGTCGTGCTCCCGTACTCCCCCTTGGCAGGCGTCCTCGGCTTCGTGCCGCTGCCGCCGCGCTTCCTCGCCGCCATGGGAGCGATCGTCGTCGCATATCTGATCAGCGCCGAGATGGTCAAGACGCGATTCTACCGCGCGGCTGCCGCGAACCTCTGATCCGGGAGGGGGGATGACGCTCGAAGAGGTGATCGCCGCCGTCGGGCTCCCGGCCGTGTTCGTGGGCTCGGCGGTGGAGGGGGACGTGACGCCGTTCCTCGCCGGCGTCGTGAGTCACCTGGGCGCCCTGCGCCTTCCGCTTGTCGTCGGCGCCGCCACACTTGGCACCATGGCGGGAGACCTGGGCTGGTATTGGCTCGGCCGGAGCCGTGGGGACCGGATCCGCGAGTCGCGTCTGTACCGAAAGGCCGCGCCGGCCGTGGAGTCCGCGGTGGATCGGATCGGCGTGGCACAGCTGTTTTCCGCTCGTTTCGTGTACGGGACCCGGATCGCGTCGATGATCTACTGGGGCGTCCGCGGGCTTCCGCTTCCACGGTTCCTGGCGATCGAGCTGGTCTCCTGCCTTGCCTGGACGACGCTGCTCTCCGGTCTCGGTTACGCCCTCAGTGACCGGGCGGCGTTAGTCGTTGGGGAGATCAAGGCGATCGAGCTCTGGCTCCTCGGCGCGCTGGTCGCGGGCGTAGGTGTGGCAGCGGCCCGCGCCTGGGTGGCCGATCGCCGGCGGCAGTAGCCGGTGCGCATGGAGCACTCTGCCGCGCTCGCACGCGATGCCCGTCGCGGTTCGTTTGGTCGCGGGCCGGAGCGGGCACGGGCATCGGCTGAACCGAGACGGAGGAAGCTGCGTGTCGCATGGCGCCGGCGAGGACGACAACGCGCATCGGTTCGTCGTCGGCCGCTTCACCTGACGCCGGCGATACGAAGTGCAACAAGTGGTCTCCGGGCCCGGGATTGACCGGAGGTCCTCTTCGAGTCGGCGCTGCTCCATCTCGCTGGCGCCTGCGACGGCGATCGTGACCTGCGAGCCCGAGATCCGCACCGACTGCAGCTGGGCGTCGGTGGCCCGCGCCTGCCGTTGCACCGACAGGTGAGCCGCTCTCGCCTGGTGTGCTGCTTTCACCTGACGCAGGTAGTTCTGCACCAGCGGGACAGAGACCGCGCCGACGGCGAGGACGGCCGCCGCGAGCATGGGTACCGCCGCCGGCGACCTCCGCCGTTTGGGCGGCGGTGCGAACCGCGTGAGCAGCATGACGGCGGCGGCCGAGACCGCAATGCCGACCAGGTTCGTCAGAAACAGGAGCATTGCCCCGATGGGCAGTGGGACGTGACCCTGCTCGAGCACCGTCCCGACCACGGCGAGCGGCGGGACGAGCGCAACGGCGATGGCCACGCCAGGGAGGACCCCAGAGAGTTCGTCGCGCGCGTACGCGAAGGCGCCGACGCCACCGGCGAGCACGGCGATGCCGAGGTCACGCAAGTCCGGGGCGGTCCGGGAGAGGAGCTCGCTGTCCACGGCTCCCTCCGGCAGCAGGACGCCGAGCAGGGAGGCAGCGGCCACGACCGTCACGGCCCCGGACAGGATGATGGTCAGGAGCCGTGCCGCCTCGCGGCCCCACGCGATGGCCAGCGCTGCGCCGAGCGCGATGATCGGCTGGCCCATCGGCGCCATGACCATCGCACCGAGGATCACGGCGGCGGAATTCTCGTTCAGCCCGAGCATCGCGACGCCGGTCGAGAGCAGCAGCATCGCAGCAAACCCCGAGCGCCAGCGCGGTTGGTCGTTGAAGAAGACGGCTCGCAGGGTTGCCGCGTGTTGTGCCGGGGTCTGGTCATGCACGATGAGCCAACCCGACTGTGCTTCGTCCGACACGCGCTTCGCCAGCTCGTCGCGAATGCGAGGATTGGCAGGGTGTCCGACAAGATTGAGCATGGCTCCTCCCTGACCGGTTGAGTGCACGGGGCCACACCGTCGCGCCGGTTCACCGGCGGTGTGCCGCGCGAGGGTTACCGGTGATGAGGGTCCACATGAAGCCGAAAGCCGCGCCGCCTCCGCCGGATGAGCGGAGGCGGCCGCGACTGCGGTTGGCGGCAAGTCTGTTTGCCCGACGCGAACTGGAGGCCGGCCAGGCGACCGCCGACCCCTCATTCGCGAGGCCCCCAGTTCGCGCTACCGCACGACGACCGAGGACAGGCCGATGCTGTTCTCGATCCGCAACTCTACGGTCTGCCCCGGGCTGACCACGATCGGGGCGGAAGCGTAGACTCCGGAGCCGCCGATCGGGTCGGCGATGAGCCGGAAGTCGGCGCCCGGGGCTGCGAGGAACTCCGGCACCGATACCTTCTCAGTCGAGAAGCTGTTGACGACGCCGAGCGACTGGTACACGCCGTCCCGCCACCCGTAGATGTGCATGTCGTAGAAATTGTTGTTCGT
>Ga0187893_10001487_pt1 | contig 56012 bp, 41 predicted proteins | sample MA1701074metaG_FD_139574 | JGI IMG/M metagenome (GOLD analysis project Ga0187893, IMG submission 139574) | White microbial mat communities from a basaltic lava cave in the Kipuka Kanohina Cave System on the Island of Hawaii, USA - MA170107-4 metaG ...
ACCCCCTGGGGGGGCCCATGCCGGCCCCCCCACACCCCCCCGGCACGTACCGCGCGCCAGGGCACGCCTTTCAGATACGAACTTGTGACGCGCGGTACTTAGGGGCGTAGGCCACCTCGAAGCGGCCGCCGTTGTGGAGGTGCACCGAGCGCATGGGCTCCGCCGCCCCGGCCCGGGCCGCGAGGGCGAGTGCCACCATCGATCCAGCCGTTGCGCCCGGTACCAACCGACGGCCGCGAGGCGAGAGCGTCTTGTCCATGGTCCATCTCCTGAAGAGTCGAGGGACGCGAGAGTCCGCTCTCGCGCCTCGCCCGAACTCGACCGATGGCGATGCACTGCCCGCTTGCGGCCTTTGGGGACATGGAATCCGGAATTTTCACCGACCTCTCCGCTGTCCCCCACCGGAACATCGCGTTCTCGGGGAGGTCAGGGCTCCCGAACGTGTGAGCCGCGAGGGCGGAACGGCGGCGCCCTCTACCGGGCGCCTCGTGATATCCTTTAGGCCGATGCCCCGCGAGGACTCCGGCCATCGACCAGGCGGCGGCGCCTCGGAACTCATGCCGCTCGTCTACGACGAACTGCGGGCGCTTGCCGGCAGCTACTTCCGGAAGCTCCCCGCTGACCACACCCTGCAGCCGACCGCCCTCGTCAACGAGGCCTATATCCGGCTGGCCCGCCGCGACGACTTCCGCTGCGAGAGCCGCACCCACTTCTTCAACATCGCTGCGCACGCGATGCGGCAGATCCTCGTCGATCACGCGCGCGCTCGCGGCGCGGTCAAGCGCGGCGCCTCGCAACAGCGCGTCACGTTGAGCGAGGGCGCCGAGCCGTCGGCGCGAGCCGACGTCGTGCTAACGGATCTCGCGGACGCCCTCGAGGCCCTGTCGCGGCTCAACTCCCGCCACGCCGATGTCGTCGTGCTGCGGTTTCTGGGCGGCCTGACCGTCGCCGAGGTCGCCGAGGAGCTTGGAGTGTCGAAGCGAACGGTCGAGGACGACTGGCGCCTGGCTCGGGCCTGGCTGATTCACACGCTGGGAGACGCCGCATGCGATCGGAGCTGACGCCGGAGCAATTCCGCGCCGTCGAAGCGCACTTCCACGCCGCGAGAGCCCTCGATGGGGAGGCTCGCCGCGCGTACCTCGCCGGCGGCTGCGGCGGGGACCCGGAGATCCGCGCCCTCGTCGAATCGCTTCTCGCCAGGGACCGCGAGAGGTCGTGGATCCTCGCCGCGGCCCCCGAGCGCGTCGGCTCCTATCGCGTGCAGGCGACTCTCGGGGAGGGCGGAATGGCGGTCGTCTATCTGGCGGAGCAGGAGGCGCCGGTGCGCCGGCGGGTGGCGCTCAAGGTCATCAAGCTCGGCATGGACACGCGGGAGGTGCTCTCGCGCTTCGAACTGGAGCGCCAGGCGCTCGCGCTGATGAGCCATTCGGGCATCGCGCGCGTTTTCGATTCGGGGATCACGGAGGACGGCCGCCCGTACTTCGTCATGGAGCTGGTCGAGGGCGTACCGATCACCCGATACTGCGACGAGCGCCGCCTGGCGCTTCGCGAGCGGCTGGCGCTCTTCGTGGAGGTCTGCCGGGCGGTCCAGCACGCCCACCAGAAGGCGATCATCCACCGAGACCTCAAGCCCTCGAACATTCTGGTCGCCGAGGAAGATGGCAGGCCGATACCCAAGGTCATCGACTTCGGCATCGCCAAGGCGATCAACCAGCGCGGGATCGAGCGGACGCTGGCCACCGAGCACGGCCGCCTCGTCGGCACTCCCGAGTACATGAGCCCGGAGCAAGCGGCGATGAGCGAGGACATCGACACGCGGACCGACATCTACTCGCTCGGTGTTCTGCTCTATGAGCTTCTCGCCGGCGCGTTGCCGTTCGAGCGGCGGCTGGCGCGAGAGGCCGGGCTCGCGGAGCTCCTGCGGGTCATCGTCGAGGAGGACTCGCCTCGACCGAGCGCGCGCCTGGCGCAGCCGGACGTCGACCGCCACGAGGTCGCGCGGCTGCGTTCCACCCATCACGCCGCCCACGTCCGCGCGCTTCGCGGCGACCTCGACTGGATCACGCTCAAGGCCATCGACAAGGACCGGTCGCGCCGCTACGCGAGCGCAGGAGAGCTCGTCGCCGACGTCCACCATCACTTCCGCGACGAGCCCGTCAGCGCCAACCCGCCGACGGTGTCCTACCGGCTGCGGAAGTTCCTCCGCAAGCACCGCAGACCGCTCGCTGCCGCCGGGATCGTCATCGCGGCGCTCATCGCCGGCCTGGTGACCAGCGTGGCCATGTACCTCGAGGCAGTCGGCGCCCGCAAGGCCCTCTCGGACCAGGTCGTCGAGGTGCGCAGGGCCGTCGGCGATCGCGATGTCGCCCTCGGCGAGAAGGAGCGGGCGCTGGGCCGCTCGGAGGGGCTGCGGCTCTCGGCGCAGGCCGCCGAGATCCTCGACGCGGACCCCGGCGCCGCCCTTCACCTCGCGATCGAGGGAGCGCGGCGGCACGACGGCGCCCGTCCCCGCAGCACGCTGCTCGCCGCCCTGACGCGGACCGTGCCCTGCCGCGTCCTCGAAGCGCACACTGGAGAGCTCTACGGAGTCGGGATCGAACCAGGCGGCGACCGCGTGCTCACGTGGTCGCAAGATGGCACCGCACGCGTCTGGGGGATGCACACCGGCTCCCTGCTCCTCATCCTCGCCCACCGGAGCCCGGTTGTGACGGCCGCTTGGTCGGCCGACGGCCGCCGCATCGCCACCGGTGCCGGCAGGCTGGCGAGCATCTGGGACGCGGAGAGCGGCGCCGAGCTGCTCCTCCTCCGCGGCCATGAGGACGCCATCACCAGCGTGGCGTTCAGCCCCGATAGTTCGCGCGTGGTGACCGGATCCCGCGATGCCACCGCTCGGGTGTGGAGCGCGGAATCGAGCGAGCTCGCGACCGTGCTTGCGGGGCACACGGACCGCGTCTACCGGCCCTCCTTCAGCCCGGACGGCAGCCGGGTGATCACCGCGTCTCGCGATGGCACGGCGCGAGTGTGGAACGCCGCGACCGGAGCGCCGCTCTTCGTCCTCTCCGAGCACCGTGGCCAGGTCGACACCGCGATCTTCGGTCCGGACGGCTTGACGATGCTCACCTCGTCCCACGACTCTACTGCGCGAATCTGGGAGGCGCGGACAGGAAGCCGGCGTGCCGTGCTCGCTGGGCACGGCGCTCAGATCCTCGACGCGCGGTTCTCTCCGGACGGACGGCTCGTCGCCACCGCCTCGAACGACTCCACGGCGCGGATCTGGGACGCTGCGGGGCGCGAGCTTTTCGTCCTGGGCGGTCACGCGCTGCTGGTCCGAAGTGCCCGATTCGGGCCCGACGGAACGCAGGTGCTCACCTTCTCCGACGACCGCAGTCTGAGGGTGTGGAGCACCGAGACAGGTGCGCTCCTGCGGAAGATTGGCGGTCACGGAGGCGTCATCCTCGATGCGGCGTTCAGTCCCGACGGCCGGCGCATCGTCTCGGCTTCCGTCGACGGCACCGCGCGCATCTGGGACCTGGCTGCTGCCGCGGTCCCGGCACTCATCTCCCCCAAGGGCTCGAGCCTCGTCGGCTTCGCCTTCGCCGCGGGCGGCGACCGCGCGCTCACGGCGCTCCGTGACGGCGCGGTGGTGATCTGGAACGCGAAGGCCGACAAGCGGATCCTGGCACTGACGGGAAACGCGCCGCTCGCGGGTGCCGCCTTCGACCGTGAGGGCCGAGTGCTCGCCAGGCATTCGGACGGAACGGTGACCTTGCGGGACGCCACTTCAGGCGACGCGATCCTGACTCTTCGGGGCCATCAGTCGGCGGTCCTCGATGCGGTCTTGTCGGCGGACGGGAGCGCGCTCTGGAGCGTCGCGACGGACGGAACCGTCCGCGAATGGGGCACCGGCGCCGGAATCGAGACCGCGCGCCACGATCTCGGGGCGGAAGGCCAGGGCCTCCGACTCGCGAGCTTGGGCCCGGAGGCTCGCGTGCTGCTGACGCTGTCGCGCTCGCACCAGGCGCGGCTGTGGCGGCGGACCGGCGCCGGATTCCAGGTCATGGCCACGCCGGGCGCAGCGGCGGGAGTCAGGCACGTGGTGCTCTCGCAGGACGGCTCACGCGCGCTCGCCGTCTCCCGCGGCGGCACCGCGCTCATCGTCGATACGGGAGTCGGCGCGGTCACGCGCGAGCTCTCCGACCCCTCCGACGGGATGGTCTCCGGCGCCTTCGACCCGGATGGAGCCACTGCCGTGACCGTCTCCGGCGACCGGAGCGCCCGGGTGTGGGACCTCGCCTCCGGTGCCGAGCTCGCCGTCCTCCGCGGCCACGTCGACCGGCTCCGCTTCGCTGCGTTCGACGGCGAGGGCCGACTCGTCGTCACCGCCTCCGTCGACGGAAGCGCGCGGCTCTGGGAAATCGCCACCGGGCGGGAGATCATGGTCATGGAGCATGGATCGGACCTAGTGCGAGCGGAGATCGCGCCCGATGGGCGCAATGTCGCGACCATCGGCAGCGACGGCTCGGTGCTGATCTGGCCCACCGATCTTCTCGCCGTCGCCGCGGCGCGAGTCCCTCGCGCTTCACCACCGGAGATCCTCGAGCGCTACGAGGTCGGGAGCCCGGCGGAGCGGATCGAGCGGCGGCACGCGTGGGAGCGCGAGCGGAGCGAAAGCGACATTGCCGTGATCGAATCGATGATCGCCGCGGACACCGCCAATCGCTCGCTGCACAAGCTCTACGCGGAACGCTTTGCCTCGCTCCTCAAGCTCTGGCGTGATGGGGCCCGAGACGACCTTCTCGTTCAGGCCCGACGGCGCATCGCCTCCCACGCCGAGTCCGGGCGCACGAACGCATCGGAGCTCCTGGGCATCCTCTCCGCGGCGCTGGCGGATGACGGCCGACTGCGCGAGGCCGTCGAAGCGCTCGAGTCGGCGCTCGAGTTCCCTCTCATCCCGGGAGCGCTCGAGGACCTCCTCGCCCGCTGCCGCGAACGGGCCTTGCCGGAGCTGCCGACTTACGGGTCCGTAGATGCGACCGTCGAAGCGCTCGGCGCCGTGAGCGGCGACGCCGGCGCTCTCGAGCGCAAGCGCGCCGTCGTCGACTCGTTCCGCTCGTTAGTCGCCGGCGGCCGCGCCGGCGCCGGCGGCGAGCAGCGACTCCATTACCTCGAAGCTCGCCTGCTCCAGCGCCGCAGGCGCCACGAAGATGCCGCGGGCGTCCTCGAAGCTCTGGCCGCTGTCGAGCGCTCGCGCCCCGAGCCGGCGCTTCGCCTCTCCGAGAGCCTGACGGCGCTCGGGAGGTTCGCCGACGCGGAGGCCGCGCTGCGCGGGGCCATCTCTCGCGGCGCGCCAATGGCGCGCCACCGGCGGCTCATCGAAGGCTGGTTCGAGACCTGCATCGCGCTGGGGATCGACCCGGGCGAGATCGAGCGGCGCGCGAGCGCGCTCCTCGAGAGCGCGCGGCTGGCGGAGGAAGAGGTCGGCGCGCTCCCCGACGTCGCGTGGATGCTGCGGACGCTCGGCCGCCAAGGCGTTCTGCGCATCAACTGCGGCGGCGGAGGGTTCGAGGATTCGCAGGGAGCAGCCTGGAGCCGCGACCGGTGTTTCACCTCGGGGGACGGGCTCTGGAACCGCCGCTTCGGCGCTCGCTCTCCGCGGCCCGCGCTCCCCATCGAGGGCACCGAGGACGACGACCTCTACAGGGATGGCCGGATCTTCAGCGCCGGCGCACGCCCGCCGAACGGCTACCGGATCCCCTGCCCCCCTGGACGCTACCGTGTCACGATGCACTTCGCGCGCCTCCTCCCGCAGCCCCGAAGCTTCGACGTCCTCGTCGAGGGGCGGCGGCTGGCCCGCGGCTTCGATCCGGGCAAGGCGGGAGCCGCCGCCCAGCGGCTGGGCGCCGAAGTCGACGTGGCCGACTCGTTCCTCGACGTCGAGTTCGTCACCAGCCGCACGAGCGCCATCGTCAGCGCCATCGAGGTCGAGACGGCGCGCGCGCCGCCCCGTTGATCTCCCGGGCGGCGCGCGGCCGAACTCGAAGCCCGAAACGGGCGTCAGGGCTCGATGCAGGACGCAGTCGGCGACGCGCAGGTGAGTTCGTCGGCCGTCGGATCGACTCCACATTCCTTCGGTCCCGGCTCAGGAGGGGGAGCGCCGTCGAGGAAGAGGAACGAGAACACGGCGACGCCGTCCGAGAGGTCGAGCCCACCGCTGTCGTCTGCGTCCGACGCGTCGAGGCAGGGCGGCTCCTGGCCGCCGAGGAAGAGGAAGTTCAGCGTCGCGATGCCGTCGGTGATGTCGACCCCTTGCCCGCCGTTTGCGTCCCCCCTCACGAAGCGAGGTTTGGGATCCGAAATCACCGGCGTCTGCTCATCGAGAATGACGAAGGACGAGAGGCCGGAGGCGAAGATGCGAATGGCCGAGAACTCCTCGATGAGTGCGCCCCCGCCCCCTCTGGTCGCTCCCCCCGCCTCCCGCAAGCGAAGCTCGATCGTGCTGGCGACGAGGGTCTTCCCGCCGGTCTCGACCTCGGTCGGCGCCGGGAAACCGTAGGTCAGTGAATAACACCCTCCGTCCCTGCACCAGCGGAAGACGCAGAGGCTGACCCTCGTCGGCATCGCCAGGGCATGCACGGTGGGACTCGCGGAAGTCGGCCCGCCGACCTCGGCGCCGTCCGCCCAGACCTCGAACGTGGGTTCCTCGAGGTCGAAGGTCCCGGGTTCGATCCGCACGCCGCCGGCTGTCGACTCCCAGTGAGCCGTGGAAACCTGGACGTTTTCGAGCTTGATCTGGAGGTACACCGACTCACCGGACTCCCCCGGCAGCGCCTGGAACTCGATGGCGAAGGCGTCGGTCGGCGGGAAGGAGACTTCGACGCCGTCCTCGCCGTTCGATCCGATGTTCGAGAGGGTGAGCGCGTCCGCCTGCTTGATGAAGCGGGCCCCTCCCAGCGCACGATGCTCGCGATCTGCGAACCACGTCGTCGGCTCGGGCGGGGCCCCGCAGGGGCCGGAGACGGAACAGCGCACGAGGTCATCGCGGATCTCGACCTCCGGGAGCGAACCCGGCGCCGGACCCAGCTCGATGGTGAAATCGTCGGCCCCGTCTAACGGCCCGACCCAGCCGCCGGGGCAGATGAGCTGGCAGGAGCAGGCATCCGGTACGTAGTCCGAGTCCTCGCAGGTCATCGGGACCCCTTGGCCGCGCGCGTTGCCGGATCCGCAGGGGCCGGGGCAGCCGAGCCCGCCGCAGGTCCCCACGTCCTGCGCCGGGACGTTCGCCGGGATCGGGATCGAGAAGACCAGTTTGCCGCTGGCCTCCCGCATCACGACGCTCCAGGAGAGGTCGCGGTCGACGCGCGCGCTCTCGAACACCTCGACGGCGCTCTCGACGTGCACGCGGTAGTACCCCCGGCGCTCTGGATCGGGGCTCACGTCCACGGATTTGATGAAACGATTGAAGGGGACGGGAGGCGGCGCCGAGTCGAAGCAGGCGAGGAGCTTCGCGGCGGCGTCATCCGCCAGCCAGCCCGCGGCGGTGAGCTGCTCGATGGCCTCCCGTTGGCACCGCGACCTCTCGGCGGGAGCGAGCTTGTCACAGGGGGCCAGGACGTCGGCGAGCGTGCAGCCCGAGAGGACGAGCCGGTTCGGCTGCGCGCGACAGCGCCCCACGGAGACGGTCTCGCTCAGGTCGGACCCAGGGCAGGGATCGGTGGCGTCCGGGATGCCATCCCGATCGGTATCGGTCGAGACGTCAAGAGTCCGCACGGCCAGTGGGGACTCCTTCCCGTCGGCCGAAACGTTGAGGACCGCGAGTTTCAACCTGCCGAGCGCCGCCCGCAGGTCGCGCTCCTCGATGCCGCGAGGGGTCTCGACGCAGAGGGCGACCTCGACCACGACTCCGGGCAGCGTTTCCAGCTCCGCGCGCGCCGCGAACTCCTGCCAGTTGCCGCGCGCCACTTGCGCGATGCGGCCCTTCGCCTCCGGCGCGAACTCGTACGCCGCGAGCGGCTTCCGGGTGGCCGCCGCCAGGGCGACCAACAGCCTCGCCTGGATGAGCGGCGGATTCTCCGGGCCGGCGTCGATCGCGAAAAACGTCCAAGCTCCGGGACCGTCGAGCGTGGTCGAGAGTCCGCCGACCCGGAGGATGGTCGAGTCCCGCCCGCAGCCCGGGATCAGCGGCTCGGGCGAGTCGCAGATGTTCTCGACGTCGTGGTTCCAGCAGTCGGCCGTGAACCATGGATCGTCGAGGTGCCATTGAAGCCCTGCGGTGAGCGGCCCTGCGCCGAGCGCGAGCGCCGCGGCGAGGGTGAGGACTCCGACGCCGCGCCGCCTCGGCGAGCTGATGTCGCTTCCTCCTAGTCTCCGCCCGACCGTGATTCCGCCTGCGATTCGTATCGTTGCACTCATGGTGCGCGACTCCTTTCCGGCTCCGACCCGGACGACCCGCGAGGGCTCCGACCCCCCGGGGGTACCACTCAGATTACGTAATCGCGCCCCAGAGTCCGCAGATCATCCTTCGGCGCCGCCGGCCGAGCGCGGGCGATTCGATGATCTCGGCGAAGAGACACGTGGCTCGAGCCGCCGGCGCTTTGGAGGTCCTTCGGCCGTGCGCTCGTGCATGTTGGGAGAGGCAGTCCTCGACTCTGTGCCATCGAGGGTAGATCGTGCAGATTAAGGCCTATCCCAAAACCGCTCCTGGATTCGGCCGGCTGCGGCGGCACAGCGATGCGTCGCGCCTCTCGGACTTCGCGCCGGCAAGCTCGCCTCGGGCGGCCCTCGGCACGGCCGCTTCGTTGGCCCCCGGCCTTCCGGTCTCGCGCTTTGCGCTCGCCTCCAGGCACGTCTCGGAGCCGACCCACCTTCGGTGAGTGCCCGGCTCCTCCGGCCGTTCGCCGCTGCGCGCCTCACCCTCCGGGGGTCCGAAGCTCCCAACGGTCGCCTCTCCCCTTGCCCGGATTGGCCTCGCTCGGCCTCGGTCCTGACGGAATGAATTTTGGGATAGGCTCTTACTGTACGGTCAATGCGGAACTCGGACGCCGCCGCCGTTCGCCGGCGTAGGTTTCGCGGGAGCCTCACGAACCAGGCTCGCGATCCGCTCCCGTGCGACCCGGTCGATCCACGTCGCGGGATACGCGGTTCGCAGTTTCTCGTAGGCTGCGACGGCTTCTTCCGTCTTGCCCGCCCGTTCGAGTGACTCGGCCGCCTTGAACTCGTCCTCGCCGACGGTGAACGCCTTGCCGGCGATTCGAATCGCATCGTCGCGTGAAAGCGTGGCGGGGATCTTCTTCAGCACCGGGGGGTCAGGCTCGGTGAGGATGCTGTAAGCCTTTGGGTTCCGTTCGCGGAACAGGCGCGCCCGCATGTCCCTTTGGTGATTGAAGGCATCGCCCCCTTCTCGACCGCCGAACGGGTCGATATCCGCGATCGCGATGTCGTCCGGTCCTTGCCCTTCGACCAGAATCTTCCCCTGGGGGGAAATGATCATAGAGCCTCCGCCGCGCTGAGACACGACCACGTAAACAAAATTATCGACGGCCCGCGTGCGGAACGCCGCCCGGCTGATGTCGTTGTCCCCGATGGCCGCCCCTCCCAGCGTCGGGTGAAAGATGATGTCTGCGCCGCCCAATGCCAGACACCGAGGCGCTTCCGGGAAGACCATGTCGTAGCAGATGAGCATCCCCACGCCGCCGAGGTCCGGTGTCGGAAAGACGGGGAAACTGTCTCCCTGTTTCGACGATTCATGGATCACCGGCTGCACCTTGTGATAGCGCCCCGCCTCCTTTCCGTCGCGGTCGAGAAAGAAGGCCGTGTTGCGAGAATTGCCGTCGGCATCGAGGTCGTCGTTGCAGCAGACGAGGTACATGTGGTGCTTTGCTGCGGCCATGCCCAACCGTTCCAGCATCCGCGGGACCGCCCGTGGCAGAACTTGCTTCTTCTCGTCCTTCTCGTGAGCGGCCGCCCACTTGCCCAGCCCCAGCGTGTCCTCCGGAAACGCCAGGACGTCGCAGCCGGCCTCCCCCGCCTTGTGGACGAGCATCTCCAGTTCGTCCAGCGACTTCTCGACCCGCTCCAGGGCGTCCGCCGGTTTCATGCGGTAGTCGATGGTGCGGTTCCTCGGCTGCGCCGTGCCGATGCGCCTCAAGCGTTTCAGCGAACCAGCCGGGCGGCTCTTCGCGGCATCGTCGAGGACCAAGACCCAGTCGTTCTTGTCACCCCGCGTAGGCGGAACAAATTGAGGCGAACCGCTCTTGGGAAACTCGCCGGCGGCCTGCAGAGTCCCCGCCCGGGGATCGTACCAATGCGCCTGGATCGTTTTTCCGGAGAGCTTCTCCATGTGAATGCTGACCGGCTTGCCGGTCGGTATGTAGACGACGGCGAAGCCCCCTTCTTCGTCGCGCGCCGCCCGCACGTGATCCTCCGCCTCGCCCTCGCCCGAGGCGAGCACCGACTGGTCCGGGACGAGCTTGTGCCACGGGCGCAGCTCGAAGAGCCGCCTCATGAAACCCACCTGGCGCGAGCCTTCGTAGGCGATCGCCTTGCGCCAGGGCTGGAAACCGTTCCGCGGGAACGGCCCGTCGCCGTCCTTGTAGAGGTGGAACAGGTCCAGGGCGCCGTAGCCGTGCCCGGCCGCACCGGCCAGCATCGCCCAATAGGCGCCCTTGCGGACCTGATGGGAGTCGATCCGCGGCGTCCGCGATCCCGTGGGATGGTTCTCGTACGGCGGTTCCATGTCCACCGTCGGCTTCGCGGGCGAAAGCTCCCGGTCCACGGTGATGAAGCGGTACGTCTTCGCCGCCCACCCATGGCCCGACTGGATCGAGTTGAAGTCGAGCCAATCCTCTTTGTGGTACCACATCGAGGATGAAGTGCCTCCGGAGCCGTGATAGGAAACGAGGTGGCTTCCCTCGCCGCCGGCTTTCAGTCCTTTGGCCATCGACACCCAAATCTCTCCGTCGTTCGCCGGCCGCGAGTCGCCCCCGACGTACCAGAGCACGGCGTTGTTCTTGTACCGCTCGCCGAGGAATTTGCCGAACGTGTAGGCGTTTTTGACGTCGAAGACCCGCTCCGGGTGGTCGTTGACGTGCCACGACTTCGAGACCACCAGAGCCATGACGAAGCCCAGCCGGTTGGCGCGGTCGACGACTTCGTCCACGTGCTTGAAGTAGGCCGGGTTCGGCTTGGTGGGATCGCGGTCGAGAAGCGGAGGCTCGCCGAGCAGCGACGTCGGTCCATCCGGATGGCGCTTGTCGAGGCCCCGCAGCAGGTAGGCCTGGATGACGGTGAACCCCTTTTCGGCTCGATCCTTCAAGTATTCGTCGGTTTCCTCACGGTTGAGACGCTGAAACAAGAGCCAGCAGGTGTCGCCGAGGTAAAAGAACGGTCGATCGTGCTGGTCGACGAAGGTGCGGCCGTTCTTCGAGACTTTCAGCTTCAATCCCTGAACGGACTGGCGCGTCGTCGTCGCGAGCGGTTCCTGCGAGCCGGCCGGAGGTGACACGTGCAACAACGCGAGTGCCGCAACAGTGGCCAACCCGATTCGTAGAACAGCTCGATGGACTGGGCCTAGCACGATGGATGGAGTCATGGACAGCACCTCGGGGTCATTCTCAAAGCGCCGGAGGAGACTGAACGGCGGATCTCGGTGCACATCGTCAACCGGCAGGGGTTTGTGTCAAGCCGGCTCCATCGCCGGGACGTTCCGGTGAGCCGGAACGGAAAAGCGAGCCGGGCGACGGCAGCGCCCATCCGGAATACAACTTCTCTGGCGCGAAGGCCGGCTTCGACAACTTCCTCTTCGAGGATGGCAAGAGGTCCGATGACAAACAGCGCGCCGTTCCCGATTCTTGATGCTCGTTTCTTGATTCTCGGACGCCTCGACAGTCCAGAATCGAGAATCGCTCGAAGGCTTCAGACCTTTCGTTGCATCCACTTGCCTTGTCGAAAGATCAGAGCGCTCGTCACCGCCAGCAAGGTGTGGCACACGACGATCGACCAGAAGGCGCCGGGCGGGCCTAGCCCGATCTTGTGCGACAGGATCCAGGCGACGGGCAGCTCAACGATCCAGAAGCAGAGCAGGTTGATAAGCGTCGGCGTCCACGTGTCCCCAGCGCCGTTGAAGGCCTGCGAGACGACCATGCCCATGGCGTAGAAGAGAAATCCCACGCTGACAATCCGGAGGCACGAGATCCCGACGGGATGCACGGCCGGATCCACCGAGAAGACGCCCACCAGTTGCGGCGCGAACGCGAAGAAGAAGGCGCCGACGGCGCCCAGGACGACCATGTTCCACCGGCATGCGGTCCAGACCGCCGTCCGCGCGCGGTCCGGCTGCTGCGCGCCCAGGTTCTGGCCCATGAGCGTCGCGGCGGCGTTGGCGAGCCCCCACGACGGCAGCAGGGCGAAGATCACCATGCGGATGGCGATGGTGTAGCCCGCGACCGCCGCACTGCCGAATCCCGAAATGATGCGGACCAGGAGCACCCAGCTCGTCATGCCGATCAGCACCTGCACCATCCCGCTCCCCGATAGACGGAGCATCGTCCACATCGTCGAGGCTTCGAGCTTTAGGTGTCGGCGCTGAACCTGGACGCGGCCCCCCGGGCGGAACAGGCAACGGAGCTGATAGAGAACCCCTATCCCGCGTCCGATCGCGGTGGCCATCGCCGCGCCCGCCACGCCGAGGCCGAACCCGATCACGAGGATCGGTCCGAGCACGATATTGATGCCGTTCGCCAGCCAAAGGACGCGCATCGCGATCGCAGCGTCGCCCGCGCCACGGAAGATGGCGTTGATCAGGAAGAGGAGCAAGATGATCGGAGCGTTGCCGAGCATGATGCGCGTGAAGTTGACGCCGTGCTCGAGGACCCATGGGGACGCGCCCATGAGCTGTAGGAGCGGCCTCGCCAGGAAGATCCCCGCGACGCCGATGGGCAGGGCCGCCAGGATCGCGATGCCGATCGCCTGCACGCCCGCGCACGCTGCGCCCTCGTGGTCGCGCTCCCCGATGCGCCGCGCGACGACCGCCGTGGCGCCGATCGTGAGGCCGACGGCGACGGCGTAGATGATCGTCAGCATGGACTCCGTGAGTCCCACGGTCGCGATGGCATCGGGGCCGAGGCGCGAGACGACGAAGACGTCGACGATCGCGAAGACGGACTCCATCACCATCTCGAGGACCATGGGGACCGCAAGGAGGAGGATGGCGCGCCCGACCGATCCGCTCGCGTAATCCTGGTGCGTCCCGCGAATCGCGTCCTTCAGGTCGGACCACAAACTGTGTGAAGGCGCGGCGGCGGTCTCTTCGGGAGTCGTCTGCATGGCTGGAAGGCGCAAGAGTATACGGAGGGCCTACGCGGGCGGATAGATGACCCACACAGGTCGCTAACCGCCCGCTGACCCTTCCCTTCCCCGGTTCGCAACCAAGAACGGCGGTACGCAGGGCACTGGGCTGACCGGCACCCTCGCCGCAACCGAGATCGGAGTTCAGCGGCGAAACACGGATTCCCCCCGCCTCGTCGGTCCGCTCCGCGGACCGAGCCCCGCAGGGGCACTGACAAAAGCCATCCCGTACGGGGCTGCTTTGTTGGTGGGGGAAACCGAACTCGCATCGAACCGGCGGGGCTTTATCCGGCGGGGTCGATGACCTGGATCAGCCGGCCGTCCGCCGTCCCGCCGCCCGGAGTCCCGGTGCCGAGATCCCGCCGCCTCCGCCATGCCGGATCGGGACGTGGAGAGCCAGGCTCCGCTGTTTGTCCGCGGCAACCGGTCAATCGTCCGGTCCACGGTGCGCCGTCGCGTCCTCGTCGACCCAGTCCTCCTCCTCCCAGGACATGCCTTTCCGGCCCGGCACCTTCCGCGTCGGCCCGGCTGCGTAGAGAGGGCAGCTCTTCGGCCCGTAGCAGAACGTCTCCCGCCGGTATCGCCGGACCGAGGGCTTCCACTGGTCGACGATCATCTCGACCGCCATCTCGCAGCCCCAGATGCAGGTCGAGCACTTCGTGGCGTAGGTCTTGGCCGCGAGCCGCCGGTGCCCCCGCTCGCGGTAGACCTCGAGGGCCGGCGGAACGTCGAGGAAGGGAGGCGGGCTCGCGACCGCCTCGCCGCCTCTGCCGAGGGCCTTGAGCCCGCTCACCTTGTAGAGGTCGGCCGCCTCCGTCCGCGTGTCCAGGATGTGCTCGCCCTTCCCCGCGACCCGGTCCCCAGCTCGGAACTGGTGCTTCGCCTGCGCCGCCTTCCCGATCGCGGCGACGAACTCCTTCGCCTCGCCGGCGAGCGTCCCGCGGACACGCAGCGCGTACCCGAGGTAGCTGTGCGAGCGCTGGTCGAAGCTCCGCGTGAGCCGGATCCGCGGCTGAACGGAGAGGACCTCGCCGCCCCAGTCGACCTTCCAGTCGGTGCCGGTCACGACGGTCGTCCTCGTCCTCGTTCCGTTCCCCGGTCCCAGCGCTTCCGCGCCCGGTCGCGAAAAGATGGCTGCCGCTCCGTCCGCCCCTCGGCGAGCCGCTCGAAGCCGGACATGAAGCCGCTCTTGCGCCGGTGGTTCTCCCGGATTTCGCCGGCGAGCGCCGCCCACTCCTCGTTCTGCCCCTGCTTGAGCATGAGCTTCCGTGCCCTCTCGAGGTTCCCGAGCGCCGCGTCGTAGTACTTGCTCTTCTTCGCCTCGAGGATCCGGAGCGCCATCGCGACGTGGAGCTTCGCGGCAAGGAGCGGGTGCGACTTCTCGATGCTCTTCGCCGCCGGCTCGGTCGTGTAGTGGCTGAGCGCCACGAGCTCCCCGCGGGAGGCGGCCTCGATGTCCGCTGCGAGGCGCTCATACTCCTTCGTCCTGGCGAGGAGGTTGATCCGGGACGAGAGATCCGCGCCGTCGAGAGCCGCCAGGGCCTTCGCGTGCCACTCGGCTCGATCGGCCTTGGAAGCGAACTTCATCAGGTCCTCGTAGGAGTACGCCGACGGCGCCCGCCAATAGTCGTCCCACGCCGAGGCCAGGGCGTCCCCGCTCCGGCCGAGCTTCTTCAGGATGTCGCGCTTCAAATCGGGCAGGTGCCAGGCCGACCGGTTCGGCCAGCGGCCCTTTCTCTCCAGCTCGAGACCGCGCTCGACCCAGGGGAGGGCGTCCTCGGGCCGGCGTCGCTTGAGGCACATCTCGGCGAGCCTCTCGCAGTCGGCCGGCGCCAGGTCGCCCTCCGTCTCGCACAGCGCGGCGTAGGCGCCCACGTCCCGGCGCACCTCGTAGATCGCCCTGAGGATCTCGACCTTCCGCCGGCGGGCGTAGGACTCCTCCTCGGCGGCACCCGCCCTCTCCCGCACGGCCTGCTCGAAGGTTGCGAGGCCCGCCCGATCGAGAGCCTTGACCGCCTCCTTCTCCAGGCCGTGGCAGTAGCCGTAGTCGTCGTTCTCCATCCAGGAGAGGAGCATCCGCGCGGTCTCGGCCGGGTCCGCCTTCGCCGCCTGCCGGGCCCGGATCCAGTCGCAGAAGAGTTCCTCGACGAACTGCCCGAAGCTCCCGCTGGAGTCGTCGATCTCGTCGGACTTCTCGTAGCACCCCGCAATGAACGTCTCGAGGAGCGCCACGGCCCGCCCGGCCTCGCCCTTCTTGATCAGGGGTACGATCTTTGCCCTCACCGCCTCGACGTCATCGACGAAGCTCCCGTTGTCGCGGTACCCGATGAACGCGCCGGGCGTGAGCGCGTCCTCGATCGCCTGCTCCAGGTCGTCCTTTCGCTTTCGCGCCATGGCTACTCCGAGAGGACCTTCTTGCCGGCCTCGGTCGTCCGGTAGCGTTGCTTCGAGCTGCGAGGCTTGTCTGGGATGGTCATCTCCAGGAATCCCGCCTCCAGCAGCGGCCGTATGACCTGGTCCCGGAACTTGGTGCGGTTCGATCGCCCGGCAACTTCCATGAGATCCGCGATCGATCGCGTATCTTCCGCTTCTGCAAGGACCTGAACTTGGTCCCCACTTAGTCCTGACTTGGTCCCGCCTTGGTCGCCAAGTCGCACGCCGGGGCCGATGGCGGCGGGGAACGTCACCCACAACGAGCCCGTCACCACCTCGAAGCTTGGCGGCTGGACGCCCCAGCGGTTGCACTCCTCGATGACGCGATTGGTACCCCGGCCCCATACCTCGACGGCGCCCGTGCGGTGGAAGGCCCCGGCGATCAGCGGGTTTCGCAGGATCGACTCATGCGGGCAGCTCAGCATGGCGGCGGTGATGCCTGAAGGGAGGGTGCCGGTGCTCCGAATCTCGATCCGGTCGTCGAACACGGCCACCGCCACGTCACCGCCGGGATCCGAGTAGTCGCGGTGCATGACCGCGTTGAGCAGGATCTCCCGGAGCGCGTCCGGCGGAACGGGAAGACGGTCTTCCCGCTGGATCCGCCCCTCGACGAAGTGCCCGGACAGCGGCAACGTCCGATCGAGGAACGCCATCGCCTCGCGGACCATCGCGAAGGCGTGCATGTACTCCTGCTTGTTGTCCAGGATGTCCCCGGTGATCTTCGTGCCGCGAAAGCGCCCCAGCTTCAGCCTCGCCTGCGGGTAGTCGGGTAGGAAGCGGGTGCCGTACAGCATCTGTGCCGCCTGCGTGAGGACCCCGTCGATTCGCAGCCCAAGCCGGTCCAGGATGTCGCCAATGTCCACGCTCGTCGCCGCGGAAATCCGCCGGTGCCGCACGGCGTCCTCCCGCGTGCGCAGGATCTCCTCGACGTCGAGGTCCTCGATACGCACGCCGACGGCCGGCTGGTTCTCCCAGCGCCGCCGAGCATGCATGCGATCCAGGAGCAAGGACTCATAGCGCTCTTGCGGCATCCGCGAGGTCGTCGACTCAACCCGCTGGTACGGCCGCCCGTCGAAGGTGAACGGCCGGGCCTCGCCCCGGACCCGAGCCTCGAGCACGATCAGCTTCCGTGCGCTGCCCGGCAGGTCCACGTACTGGACTTCATCGCGGCGATCTCGCGCCGCGTCTTGTCCGTCACCTCCTGCCCAACGAGCTTCCCTTCGGGCGTGACGCCGACGATCACGCTACCGCCATCGCCGTTGAGAAAGGCGCAAAGCGTCTCGCCGGCCCGGTTGAGCTGGCCGGTGGACTTCTTCAGCTCGAGCGTCGGCGACTCCCCTCCGGCGATCTTTCGATTGATCGTGTCCAAGCTCATGCGACCTCGGTCCAGGTCCCCTCCTCTTCGAGTCTCCACCTCACGTCCTGGTCCGTTCGCGATCCGGGGGCCCAGCATGACGCTCCCAGGCTCATCAGCGGATCGGTCGTCGTGCGGTCCCACCCAGCCAGCGCTTCCTTGGCGCCACGGATCGGTTGGCTACACGTGCCGTGGCCCAGGAGGTGGGAGCTGACGACAACGGGGGCGTTCCCGTCGAGTACCGGCGTTGCACCGAAAACCGCATCTGCCTTGTCAAACGTGACCCGCTTCATGCGGCCGAGACCGTAGCGCGTGTCACCGCCGAGGAAGAGGGTCGTGACTTGGTCGAGATTGGTTGCCGAGCCGTCCCGGAGGAACCCATAACCGACGAACGCGACTCGGTCACCCGCTGCGGGACTTCCCGAGCGCCAGTGCGTCAACACGCACTCGGTCTCGCGCAGGGTGGCCTCCGCCGCGCTGTCGGAGTCCGGATCGATCGCCGTTCCAGGCCGAGTGTCGATGAGCCAGCCTCGAAACCGGCGATCAGGAACACCCATCTTCGCTGTTGCGGGCTCGTCCTCCTGGCGCCAGACCCTACCCTGGCCCGGCATGTACGCCGGCAGCCAGGCGAGCCAGGATCCATTCACCCGCGCAGCAGGGTAGAGGTAGGTGTAGCGTGCGTCCTCCCGAAGGGTCCTCCCTCGCTGCCGGTAGTCCGGAAACCCGTTCGCGCCAGCCTGGGCCGACTCCGATGTGAGTGCGCCCCAGATGCCGCGGGACAGCACGTACGGGCGGCAGCGGTTGAGAGCGCCCGCGGGAGGCGCGCCCACGAAGAGGGGCGCCTCGAGCAACCAGGTCCACCGGATCACAGACCAGCTCATCCTCGGGCTCCAGAAGTTGTTCCGGCCTTCGCGTGATAGCGGCCATAGACAAGCGCTTGGCGCAGCAGGTCGCGCGCGAGGAGCAGGCCATCGAGGTCTCCGGCCAGCGTCTGGAGGGTAGCGAACACGTCCTTTTGCCCGTCGCCCAGCAGCGGCTTCGCCTGGGGTGTCCTCTTCAGGAAGGCACGGCAAGCATCGCTCACCTCCCCTCCCGCGTCCTTCCCGCGAGCCTTTAGAAACAGGAAGAACGCGTAGGCGCCCTGTTCTTCGAGAACCGCGAGCGCATCAGTGAGCAGCTTCTCGTCGGCCTTGTCAGCGATCTGCTTGCCGAGATCAGCACAACCAAGCTCGAGGTTCTCCATCACTTCTTCCCCCCACCGGCAGCACCCGAGCCCAGGACACGAAAGCGCCCCATCCCTCGGGTGCCCATCCCTCCGATGCCGAGGTGCTCCAGATACGAATGGGCGCAGGCGACCACGTCGTGCACAGCGTCCGCGGTCGTCACCGCGCCAACCGCACTACCGTCGACTTTGAAGTGACCCGGATTCCGGCAAGTCACATCCCAAAGGAGCACGGTTCCCCGAGGCAGCGCCTCATAGGTGAAGAGCGCGCCCTCCTCCGCGGTCCCGGTCGTCGGGTCGATCGACACCGAGGTCCGGACCTCGAGGTTGCTGTTCACGACGTGGCTGAAGAGCTTGTCGGAGATCACGCCGATCCGGTCGCGGATGTAGTCCGGGACGCCGAGCTTCTTGATCTCGCCCGGCACGTCCGGCCATCCATTCGGGCTCGCCTTCACCGGTAGCATGAGCCAGCCGAGGTTCAGGAGCTGCTGCGCGGCCTGGCGGCGATGGACGGCGTCCTCGGTCACGTCGGGGAACACGCGCAGCGTCTCGATGACCCGCAGCGCCGTGGGGCACGTCACCCAGACCGGTCCTTCCCGCGTGGCCACCGGGAAGAGCAGCGCATGGCCGTCGCTGAAGGCTGCGAGCCCCGCGAAGCCGCCCGCGTTGCCGCGGGCGAAGCCGAACACGGTGCAGATGGGACAGTCGGCCTTCCCGCAATGCCCACCCGAGCCGTTGTTCCGCGGCTGCCCTTGGCCTGCGCAGTCCGGGTACTTCCCCTTGGCCATGGCCGCGTACGCCCGGAAGACCCCCGCGAGGCTCGAGCCAGGAATCTTCGGGACCCGGGTCACCGGATCTCGCACGATCGTGTTGTCCACGCGGCCGAGCCGGCTTCCACCCGCACCCACGTGGATGGGGTCGAGCGCCAGCCCCGCGCGCGGAAAGGGCTTGAAGCTATCAGGCATGCGCCACCTCCGGGATTCGCTCCTTGAGAGCCGATAGGTGCCATTCCAGCGCCCATCCAAGGACGCCGTCCTCCGCCGCCTCGACGAGCGCGTCGAGGGCGGCTGCGCCGACACGGAGGCGCTCCCGCAGCACAGAGCGGACGAGGTCGACCCAGACTCGCCGGCCGTCCCCGAGCCACTCACCCGCTGGTGTACGCCATGACTCCTGGCGCTCGGAAAGCTCGCCCCAGGCCCCGCGCAAGGCGGTGAGGCTCGGGGTGCCGCGCGAGATCAAGCGCCACATGTCCCGCATCCGCCGCCACTCGGCGAGCGAGCGTGTGGGCATGTCGCCGAACCGCTGGGCGGTGCGTTCGAGGAACACCGCGCCGACACGGCCCGGACGGACGCAGATGCCGTCGCCTACACGCAGATCGAGGGCGTGGCGGTACACCTGGCCATCGGGATGCTGGAAGTCGAGGGGGAAGCGCGGCGCGCGGTCTTCGACGGCGAAGCAGGGGTAGAAGACGTCAGGTCTCCCATCCGCGACCTCGACCGGGACCATACGAAGCTCGCCGCCGCCGTCGGAACGCGTCAGGTGGAGGGCGACGACTCCATCGCGAGCGTCGCGTTCGACGACGCGCCACCGCTCGGGCTCGACCCTCTCCAGTTCGTCCTCGATGTTGCGCGCAGCCTCGATCGTCGCCTGGAAGGGCGTCATGCGCGGGAAGGCAACGACGCCTACGCGCAGGGGCAGCCGGTCCCAGACCCGGGCAAACGCCTCGTTCCAGATCTCGATCGCTCGGTCGATGCATTCCGATGTGGCAGCGAGCGGAACGATCACGCGAGAGCGAACGGGACTCAGCTCCAGGTGAATGACGGGATGGTAGACCCCGAGCGCACCCGCGTTGTCGCGCACGTGGCCCACGCGGAGCATCCGCTCGCGGCCGGCATCATCTCGCAGGGTGATCTCGGCATCCGTCAGAGCCCCTGCTGCTTCATGGGCACCCAGCACTCGCGCCAGGTTGCTTGCCGTGACGAAGCCCCCGAGGTCAGCGCGGTAGAGCAGGTCCACGGGCGCCGATGGCCTGTCGCCCCAGCGGCCGTTGTAGATCTCTCGGTCTTGCCAGCCGGCGTTCGTGGAACCGTCGTCGGGTTCGAGCACGAGGCGCCGAACGCGCCAGCGATTCTGGTCCCGCGAGGCGGCCTCGCGGAACTCCGCCTGGATCCTCGTGAAGAACTCCTCGGCCTGCCGCCAGAAGCGATGCACCCGGCCAGGGGAAGGGAGCTTGCGAAAGACCTGGTGGACCAACCAGCGAGCCCGGCCTTCGTCATCCAGCGCGCCCCACTCCGGAGCATCCGAGCGGTCCTCGACGACCTTGGCGAAGAAGGTCGGCCAGTCCTTCTCGTGCCGGTAGCCATCCTGGAGGCTTCGCAGGACCGGATCCTGTTTGTCGAATGTGCCGAGCTTTCCCTTCACATAGTCGACCAGACTCGCGAAGGGACGGTCCAGCTCGATCGGATTCGCCCTCGCACCGAGGGTCGGGTTGAACTTCCGCCACTCGGGAATTGCCTGCGTCCTCAGCGCATCGAGCCGAGAACCGTTCAGCCAGGGGTCGATGTCGAGGCTCAGCGTGATGAGGGCGACACGGTCGTTGGTGTCCGCGAGCTCGCTGATCCAGATCGTGTCGCCGTCGGTTCGGTTCTGAAGCCACGCATCAAGGCGATGGGTTCGGCGGCCCTTGCAAGGTTTGCAGGGTTCCTGCTTGTCGTTGGTTTTCCCCGTGTGCCGAACCACGCAGACTGGGCAGACGTGCCCGTTCGCCCCGCTGTTCGCAACCTCCCAGGTGCGATGCAGCGGCACCGCCAGCGTGGCATTGACCTGCTGGATTTCCGCCGTCATGGGGACGAGGGTGCGCGTGGGCCTGCTGATCTGGCAGTGCGGAGGTGTCTCCAGGTCGAGCTCGCCCGCGTAGCCGTCGATCTCACCCTGCAGCCACGACTGCCAGTCCATGGCGCTCTGATCATCGATGGCGGGGATCGCAAACACGTCGATGGAACCGTCCCGATACAGCAGGGATCCGAGCCCGAGATCGACCTGAACGAGAGTGCGCACCCGGCCGAGGAAGCTGTCGAGCGCGAGACGCGCCCCTGTCCAGTCGCCGATCCGGACCGCGCGGGCCTCGTAGTGGTCCGCGCCGATTCCGACCGTCAGCAAGCGCCACTGCGTTTTCTGCTTCACCGCGCCATCGGTCCAGGAGAACGAACTTCCCTCAAGAACAGCACCCGCAACGGCGCTCTTCAACAGGGCGGCGGTCACGTAGGACTGGTCCCAGAGCGTTACGTCGTTGTTCGGAAGCCGGGTTTCGGCGAGCGTCACGGAGAAGGAGCGGCGCAGGAGAGCCGTGGGCCCGATCGCCGCATCCCGCCAGCGCTGCCACGACTCCACGTCGCCGGTGCCCGAGGTCCCGAGTGACTTGAGCTCGTCAAGAATGTGTCGGATCTCTGCGAGCAGCGCCTTCCACCCCGCGTCCGTCAGCGTCTCGGGGGGGTCGAGAAGGAGATTGCGCAACGGATGCCCGAACGCGGAGGAGAGCCACAAATGCGTGGCATCCTGGCCCAGGTAGTCGGAGGTCGCCTTGGGCAGGTTCTTCTCGATGCCCGACGCCATCGCATGTCCGGCTTGCAGGAGGCCGAGCAGCCCGGAACCTCCCGTGTCCCGATGCTTGGTCAGGAAGTCTGCGAGTGTGTCCGGCCAGCCGACATCGACTCCGTCGATCTTGGCGAACTGACTCTTGCACCACTCCAGCAGGTCGTGCCACGGAAAGGGCGGGCTCTCCTTCTCGTGCCAGCGACGGTCGTCATAGCCCGTCTTCTGCCCTGCCTGCTCACGAAGAAACTCGGCGCGGGCCTTTCCAGTCATGTGGAGCCAGCCGACGGCCTCCATGGCGAGAAAGAGCGGGCGGTGCGCCCGCAGGGTGACGGCGGGCTGGAACTCATTCATCGCCTGCCTCCGCCGGTGTGACCCACGCTTGGAGCTTCGCCTTGAAGTGGGAGGCCGAGTCCGCCGTGATCGCCTTATGTCCCGTGCGCTGCGCGGTCCAGCGCTGGACGGAGGCCGTACCCCAGCCAGCAGTACGCTTCGCGGAGAACCCGTACGTGGTGAGGAGAGCCTCTACTGCGTCGACCAAGGAAGCCAGCGCATCGGCGGGAGCGCCCTCGTCCCCGGGCAGGGGTGCATAGAGCAGGCGGAGCGTTCCCTCGGCCCCAACGGGCACGACCTCGTAGTAGATCGGTTGCGTTCCGGCACGCCGCTCCCGGCTGTGAGGATTGATGACCTCGAAGCCGACCTGCGAGAACCATGTTGGGTAGAAGGCGAGGGCGCCGCGGTGAAACCGCTCTTGCTCGCTCTTCTCGTTACCGAACAGATGCAGGAGCCAGTCGGGATCCTTCCACCCGTCGAGCTTGCCGCTGTTCTTCTCGATGTGTCCCTGAAGCCCGGCCGTCAAACGACACGACCAGCGCAAGAGCCCCTTCCAACTCGCTGCTGCCATGAGGGGAACACCGAAAACCCGATCCTTCCGCACAGGGTTGTCGAGGACGTGAAACGGCCGGTCGTCCTTCGAGTACCAGGGCGTCTCCAGCTCGAAGGCGACATCGAGACCAATCCAACAGGGGTCTACGAGACTCTCGAAGGTGGCGTCCAGCCGTAGGTCAGCGGGGAGTTCGAGGCCGGCTGCGCTGCTTGCCCGCTCCATATAGCAGCGCCGCGCTTCATCCGCAGGTGCGGGCTTCTTCTTCGGTGGGTTCGACGGTTTCGGACGGCAGGACCAAACCGTACAGCCATCGACGAACCCCGTTGCGAGACCAGACGCCGTGCCTGCGTATCCCTGCGGGCATACCTGCTCCTGGGCGAGGTCGACAAACTGGTCGAAGCTCATGCCTGGTTCGCCTTCGTCAGGAGGTCGTCGAGGATCTTGGCCCCGCCACAGAGCTCGCTGGCGTTGAAGTTGGGCCATTCGCCCGCCAACTTCTGCTTCATCTGGTCGAGCGTGATGGTGCCCGGCTTCACGAATCCGAACGTGCGCGCCGGGTGCTTGAAGCTGAAGATCTTCTTGCTCTCGGGGTCACCACCTTGGCCGGCTCGTCGCCCGGCAAGCCACGAATCATTTCCGCCGGCCTGAGCCTTGGTCTCCGGCCTTCCGATCACGCGGTTGAAGTTGCTGTGGCTCCCGTTCTGCCGCGCAAGGTAGCGGCCATTGACACACCAGAAGTGCTCCAGGGAAGCCCAGGCCGCACCCCCGTGGTTGAGTCTCCGCCATCCGCCTCCAGACACGTGTGCCTTGAGTTCGTCGATGGTGTTCCGCGTGACAGTCGGCGATTGCGTGATCTCGATGAGCCCATAGTCCCGGTGATGGGCTTGATTTTGCCGGCTCGACTCGTCGGACGGCTTGTAGATTGTCTTGCCCCCGAGAGCACCGTACTCCGCGATCAGCCGTAGCGTGAGATCGATCAAAGCCCACTCCTCTGGTCGGATCGCACGAAGCGACACGAAGCGGAACTGGAAGATCTTGTTCGCCTGGATCGATGCCGACTGTGTCATCCCGACCTCGTCGAGCACCTGGAATCGGAACTTCCGCGCCCACCCTGTGCAGCCGAAAAGCTCGCAGACCACGCAGTGCCGGCCCTTCTTGTCCGGGCACCGACTGCTCGTGTCGGATGGGTCGCAAGCCGAGCCCCCCAGCCCGCGCACGACAACCTCGAACCACCAGCGGATCGAGCCGAGCAACCCGGTCGAGATGAGCCGACTGGTCCGCCCACGGGCGTCGCCGGTCCAGATCGGCGTGAGGGCCTTGAACGCCCACTCGCGAGGTTCGGTCATCGCTCGCCCCCTTGCCTGGACGCGCGCCCAGCACGAACGGGCCAGGGCCGCTCCTCGGGATGGCTGAATACCTGGTAGTTCCCCTCGGCTCCACCCGTGTGGGTACTCCGGCAGCGGTATACGACCTCGACGCCACGCTCCTTCAGCTCGCTGCTGAACGGTTGGGCGAGCAGGGAGCGCAAGGTGTCGAGGGAGATGGGTTTCGACCAGATGGGCCAGGCGAACCAATCGTCCCCGTCATGATGGTGGAATCCGGTCGTGCGAAGCTTCCCGGCAACTGCGAAGCACGGGAATAGGGGAAGCGCCTGGCTGGCGAGGAAGACGGCGGCGCGGACGGACCGGTTCGCCTTGTCTTTCTCCGGAAGCTTCCCGCGCAGCGCGTGCAGGCGCTGGGCTTGCGGGTCCCAGCCCAGGGAGTGGTGATCGTCCTGGTACCTCCAGGGGCCAATCAGCGCTTCGTGAACGGCGGCCTTGCCCCTCGCTGTCTCTGGCTCCCCGGCAAGGACACGGAAGCTCTTGAGGAGTTGCTGGTTCCCGGAGGTCAGATCGAACCCGGTCGAGCGCAGCTTGCCCTTCTTCTCGAGCACGAGGTCCGAAGCAAGGGCGGCAAGCATGTCCACAGCGTCTCGCGAAGCACTGTCGCAAAACTGCTCCACGGTCTTCTTCGCCGTCTTCCGATACTTCTCCCTGTCGTCGATCTTGGTCGACCACGTCACGGCCGGTGACTCGCGCTGCTCCTTGCTACGGCACAGCAGGACCTGGGTCACAGCCTGGATGTCGAGCTGCGGTCCGGCTTCGATAGCCGCAAACCTGCGCCGGTCCTCGTCTCGCTGCCACCTGAGCCTGGTCTCACCGAACTTCTTGCAGTCCGACAAGCACCGCAGCAGGCCGCATGCGGCAAGGAAGCCGAGCGGGTGGTGCGCCTGGAGTCCAGTCAGCTCGAGGTTGCTCACACAGCCACCCCTGTCGCATCTAACGCAGACTTCCGCTGCTCGCGGGCAGATACAGTTCGGTCCGCGGTGATGAGCAAGGCTTCCAAATACGCCAGGCCCCACCAGCCATAGCGGTGCACCATCCGCCAGAAGAGGTCCGTCCAGCCGCTGTCGAGGCGATGCAGTCCATGATCGCTGGGGGTAGCCAGCACCTTCCCGTCAAGCTTCAGCTTCACTTCGACAGGGCTCTGGTCCTTGACGACCGGCGCGAACGCGCGTCCAAAGCCGTGGTGCGTACCGATGAGGAGCTTGGCCAGCTCGCGATCCACCTTGGCGCCGACGGCAGCGCCCGCCTGTTCGAAGAGGCGCACAGAGACGAGCTCGTGCCGCGCGCCGCGCGGATATCCGAAGAGCGTCGACGGCTGCCACTGGCTCACATCCCGTCCCGACTTGGCGACCGGCTCGTCTGCCGCGAGCGCCTCGATCTCGCTGCCACGCAGCCACGCTTGAAATCGCCGGTCCCGCTTGCCCTCGTCGTGCCAGCGGCCGGCCAGTTCCACAGTCTTGATGAGCTCGTCGGGAAGGGCGCACCCGCTCGCGTGTTCGCGGGCCACCTCGCTCACGCTCTGGAGGTGCTCTGCCAGCGGCACCCGGCGCCCGGTGAATGAGGCCTCGTCGCCTGACGGTTCCTGGTGCTCCGTCTCGTCTTCGGGTAGGGGCTCTTCTACCGAAATGGGAACGGAAGCAGTGACGACGACGCCTTCGTCTCCCGGGTAGAGAAGCACACGACCCCCCTGTCCGAGCAGCGCCTCGACGGCGGCTCGGAGGAGGTGGTCGTCACTCAGGAAGGCCCTCAGGACCTCCAGCAAACGAGTGACGGCTGGCCAGGCGTCGTGGCCCTCGGAGCGCGCGGCCACGACAGCTGCATCGATCAGCTGCCGCACATCCTGGTCGTCGCTCGGAAGCAGTGAATGGTGGAGACGGAACCGGAGCTTCGGCGGGCGGAAGGCGTCGTCAGGGTAGGACGCGATGAGCTGCGTGAGGCATCGCTCTGCGACGTCGTCCACTGCGCCCGAAGAGCGCGGAGCCCAACCGAACTCGTCGGCTCCTCCGTAGCTGGCCGGGACGATGATGGTGTCTCCCGGCTTCACGCCGTCTGGACCGACGACCTTCGCATCGTCCTTGCCGCGCCATCTCATGACCTGGCGCCCCTCGCCGCGTTTCTCGGTACTGACGGCCTCCGCGCCTTCGACATCGGCGACATCCGCTCCGGCCTCGTCCCGCAACCACGCTTGCACTTCGTAGATGGGGACCGGGAGCGCTTCCCGGGTCAGCGGTGGCATGAGCGTCACGATGGCGGGCCAGCGGGAGTGCTGAGCCGGGTCGAGGTCTGCACGCCAGACGACCTGGACATCAGCGGGCGTGTCCGCGCGCCCGTGAAGGAACGGTCCGACGTCGGGATCCGGGTCGGGGAGTGGGTTCGTCTGCACCCATGCGTCGAGGTGTGCCGGGAAGAGCAGCGGCGCTTCCCGTGTAGGCGCGAGCATCGGCTGCATGGCATCGGCATCCTCCGGAAGCTTCGCGTCCAGGTGGTTGCTCCCGAAATCGACGGTGATTCGCCTCGCCGAGCCTCGCCCACTCGTGGAGGCGATCTCGTTCTTGTTGAGCCACTTCCAAGTCTCAGCGATCGCCGAACCGTAGATCGGGTCGTCGTCGCTCTTGCTCTTTTGGTCGCTGCGAATCAGGACTCTCCCCGGCGACGCCGCAGCCTTCTCGTGCCTCCTCCCAAGGCGGTCGAGACGGCCGAATCGCTGGCGGAGCGCGTCAAGGGGCGCCGCCTCGGTGACCAGGGCGTCGAAGTCCAGGTTGGCCCCCACCTCGACGGTCTGCGTCGCCACGACGAAGAGGGCTTCCTCGGGGTCCTGCTCGCGCCCCGCCCGGATCCTGGGCAGCCAGTCCTCCAGCAGACGATCCCGGTCGAACGGCCGGATGCGACCCGTGAGCAGCAGCGAGTTTGGCCTGCCCCCGTCGCTCGTCTCGCTGAGCTGCTCGAACACTTGTCGTGCGGTCGCCACGCGGTTGACCACCACGCCGATCACACGCGGCCTGCCAGTGTTGTCCTGCTCGTTGGCGGCAAGGGAGCGTGCTGCTCGTGCCAGCTCGTCGCCCAAGCGCTCGCGATTCTGCCGCTCCTGCTCCCGCGCCTTCCGTGGCTGCTTATCGCGCGTATCCTTCGTGATGGGCTCGACGTTGACCGCGATCAGTTCTGCTTGCTTCTCGGCCTCAAGCCGGTGCTTCAGCCGCTCGTCCTTCCGTTCCTCTGGGGTTAGCTCGAACCTATTTGAACGGTCAGCTGCTGTCGCCGACATGCGAACGATCGTCAGCAGCCGCTGCTCAGACACCGGCGACGACTGGGTCAGCCGCTGGTACTCGTGCACGCGATCGAGCGTCTCAGCGAAGACCGTTGACAGGTGAGCCTCGTCGAGGATGATCCGCGTGTCGAACGCCAGCAGCCCGGCGTGCACCGGTCGGTTGCGGCGGCTCACCCCATAGCCCCGGAACAGCAGACGGGAGCCGAGCTGATCCACCGTCGAGACGATGATCGTAGGAGTGAGCGGATCGCCTGCCCAGCCGTCGTCGCGGAATACGCCGCCGCGCAGCCGTACGAGCCTCAGTGGCTGCGCGCCGGCAGGAGCCAAGCTGTGGAGCCTCTCAGCTACGGCCTTCAGGGTCGGGTCAGCGCCTGACTCGCTGGCCGCAGCTCGAAGGGCTCGTTGGATTTGGCGCGCGTGGTCGGTCACCTCGTCGACGACGAGGCGCCGGTCGATCACGAAGCAGACCCGCCGCGGCGCCGTCCGCTTCTGGGGCTCGCGGTTCGCCTGCAACGCCAGCTCGAAGGTCGCCAAGTCGAGCACGCTCGTCTTCCCGCAGCCGGTCGGGACCCGGATGACCTCGGGCCAGCGATCACTGGTAAGGACATCGTTAGCCAGTCGCCTCTGCCATTCGAACGGCGGTCTCTGCTCACCGTCCGTGCTGTGGACAGCCTGGAAAAAATCAGCGAACTGGTTGGCGGTCAGGTCTGCCACCGTTCAGTCCCCCAGTGGCCGCATCAAGCCGAGCCCAAAGTACCGAAGGCAGCCGAGGACGAGCGGACCAGCGATGGGCCGGTCGAACCGGATCGTCACGTGTCGAATCCAGCGTCGTGGCTCCGTCCTGGCGCGATCCCGATCTGTCTTGAAGCACCAGCTCGGCGGTGCGCCGTGGAGCGGCGAGTGCCTGCCAACGGCGATCTCGACCACGCTCGACGGATCGAAGCCCACGAGGTGGAGGGAGTCGAGCACGACTTTGGCCTCGCCCCCGTTCTTGGGCTTCGGAAAGTGGCCGAAGACCATCGGTGTCGCCGTGGTCCAGGTACGGGATGGGGCGGTCCAGGTGTCACCGTCCAGCGTCACGAGCGGAGGATCGTCCGCCGGCACCTCCATCAGGTGCCACATGCCAACGCACGGAAGCTGCAACCCGGCTTGCTGGATGCGCTTCAATCCCCGTGCGAGCAATGTCAGCGCGTCATCGGCCACGTCCCGCGGCACCAGAACGGCCAGACCCTTGATCGCCCCGTCGGCGTGCCGCTGCATAGGGTGAACGAACGGCAGTGGCACGTACGCCAGGTGCGGAGCATCAAGGGGGCCGCAGTCCGGCGCGTGTCCACTGAGCGCGCTGGGGATCTTGGCGTAGCACTCTTCGGCGTCCCGGCACGACGGAACACGGTCGCTCCACTGGTCGCATCCGCAAGCCTCATCATGGACCTGCTTGATCACTGCCCTGCGGAGAGCCTGGGTGAGGCGGAGGGTCGCCTCGACCGGCAGCTCCGGATCGTCAGAGCGAGGGCGAACGATCCAGAAGCGGCTGAAGACTCCGTGTTCAATTAGGGATCTCGACGAGGGGTCCGTGACGTGCCGGTATCGTCGCAGCGGGCTGGGTGCTGGCTTGCCGCCATCGCGCGCATGCTTGTCGATCAGGTAGTCGAGCCGCCTTGGCCCGGGTACGCGGAGCTGGACGCGACCGAGCGGATCCGGAACGTGTGTGGCGGGCGGTGCCTCATCCTCGATACTTACCCGGACGAGCGACCGCGATCGTCCCAGGTAGGTAACGCAGTCGCAGATCGAGCGGAGGGTCGCGAGATGTCCACCCGGCCTTGCATCCGGCCAGATGAAGTAGACCGCGGCGTCCTCCGAAACGACTGCGGGAATGGGCAGCAACGCCGGCTTGCGATAGACGGGGAGAATCTGCGCCGTTGAGGGCCTTCCCTTCTTCAGGGGGATCCAGACCTCGTTCTCTGCCGGGTTCGATGGCATGGCCACGGCGGGCGTCGTCCGCCGACGTGCCGAAGACGCGTAAAGGCTGGGCGCACCCTGTTCGGCGAGCCACCCGAGGGCATCCTTCGCTGAGTCTGGGAGCCCTGTTCCCCCGGAGGTCTCCGGTTCGGCGGCCGCTGCCACCAGCGCCGAGTACAGCCTGTCCGGGTGAGGCGGCCACTCCGGCGTCGAACGCGTCGGGTCGTTGTGCCTCGTCGCCATGCAGACGCCGGTCAGGTACTCAACTCGCAGCACCAGCATCCGCGGGCTCCTCTTCCTCCTCGGTCTCCGGCCCCCGGGCATCGCTGCGCCGAACGAGGTCCTGGAGCTTCTCGGTGGGCGTGAGGAAGGTGACATCCTTCGACCACGTGCGACCCAGCGCCTCAGCCTCCTTGACGGCCGAGTCGAGTACCTCGCGCACATCCTTGGTAGAGCCGAGCGACACCGCGCCGCCTGCTCCTCCGATCATCTCCAGGACCCTGGGGGTTTCGCTGACGAGTTCGCAGCGCGAACGCAGCCAGCAACCCCTCTCCTGCTGGAGAGCGAGAGCATACAGGGCAAGTGCCGCGAGCACGGTCCTAGCGGCCTCATTGCGCTGCGCCGGCGTAGAAGCCGCCATGCTGCCAGCCGCTCTCGAGGTTGTTGCGTTTGCATCGGGCACGTCTGCAGTGCTCTCGCTCGGAAAGCGCAGGCGACGGAGCTGCGTCAGCGAGAGCGTCCATGTGTGGAGAGCGTGGTCCATGGTGACGCCGCCGGGCTTGACCGCACCGGGGCGGATTCGAACGTCGTCGCTTCGGAAGAGGCCGCCGCTCTGAATGCGCCCGTCCCCCGAGTTCAACTCGTAGCGCAGCTCCACAGGAGTCGCCTCGATGATGTCCGGGAGCCTGCCGAGGTTTTGCCTCCTGATTTCCTGCTGGTCGAACCGGGGCATGTCGGGCGTAACGTTGCCGTGGTTGATGTCGGAAGGCTTGCCCTTGCCGAACTTCTTCTTCCCGCTGTCGGTTTCTGCTGCCTCAGACTCATCGAGTGTCCAGTCGTGCTCGCGATCCTTCAGCCGATAGACGGTCGCTGACTGTGCCCGGATCCCGAGAGGGTCGATTCGGGAGGCCGTTCGCACGCCCGGTGTGATGTCGACGCCGATGATCTCAGACACCACGGCTCGCGGGATCTTGGCCGCGTCCAGTCCCTCGCCGGCGGTCGAGTCCCACGTACCGAAGATCAGCGCGGTTGGGCAGTACTCGTAGAGGGCCATGGCCTTGTGCAGGCGAGCGGCAACGATCTTCTGCCCGATGGCAGACTCGCGAAAGCGGACCTTCTGCTTGTTTCCGTTCGCTTCTTCCTCGATCTCGCTGTCGCGGATGATCGCGTCGTGAACGCGGTGAGGCGCGGTGAGCGATGTCACCCAGCCATGGTTCTCGACGTGGACAGCCAGAATCGGCAAACCACACGACGGTCGCTCGTCGGCACTGGCCTTGAGCTCGCGCCAATTCGGCAGGAACGCATCGAGCAGCACCTCTTCCATCCGATTGGCCTGCGACTGGACGCTGTCGAGGAGGACGCAGCGAACGACCCTGCCGTCGATCCTGCGATCCTCGACCGCGTAAACCCCACCGGCGTAGGTCGGGGGGAAGACTTTTCCGCCGTCCCCATCCAGGCCGCTGAGCCTCACCTGGAGGCGAAACGCCGCGGCTGATCGCACTGCCTCCCTGAGGTTCTCCAGGGTGAGTTGCTTGGGCCGCTCGGACTGTTCAGGCATGGTTCATCTCCTCCTCGAATAGGGGCTGCGAGGTCATCTTCTCACCTCGAATGTTTGTCCTCGCGGTTGAGCGGCGCCTCCTCCAACCACCGATCGATCGCCTCCTTGCGGAAACGCCAGTGCTTTCCGACCTTTTGGGCCGGGAGCTTGCCCTCCTGCGCGAGCTTGTAGAGGGTGGATTTCGGGATCTTGAGGTACTCGGCGAGTTCGTCGATGGTCAGAACGGCTCCGGTGTTCGGCTCCATCCAAGTCCCTCATCGGACCCCAGCAGCGGACGGTAATCTCATGACAGCGCGAAGCGAGAATCCTATTCGATTCTGTGCGTTGCTGTCAAATGGTTCTTCTTGTTGGTGGAAAAGGTGGAAACGGGACGTGCTGTCGCGACGCCGACGGCATCGAAGAGCACGTCCGACACGATGGCGTCGTGCCGGGCGCGGATGACGGCGCCTTCGTACTCGACCCGGCCCGTGTAGAAGCGGTTCCGCAGCATGCCCCGGATCGTGGACGACCGCCACGCGCCGCCGTTGCGCGTCGGGGCCTTCTCTTCGCGCAGGGCCTTGGCGATGGACGGAAGACTCCAGCCCTCGGCGGCCCAGCGGAAGATGCGCTCGACAACGACCGCCTCTTCGGGCACGACGGCGATGGTCCCGTCGTCCATCCGCCGGTAGCCGTAGGGGACCCAGCCGCCCGTGTAGCCGCCCTCGGAGGCCTTCTTCCGCTTGCCCCTCGAGAGGCGCTCGTAGATCACGCGGCCCTCGAACTCGGCGAGCGACGCCATGATGTTGCGGAAGAGCTCGCCCGTCGGCGTCGAGGTGTCCACGCCCTCACGCAGGAAGACCGTGTCAACCCCGGCGGCGCGGAGCGCCCGGTCGATCTCGATCACGTCCTGCACGGAGCGTCCGGCCCGGTCGATGGAGGGAAAGACCGCCACGTCGAACTTGCGCGCCTTCGCGTCGGCCAGGAGCCGGTCCATGGCGGGACGGTCCTTCCTGTAGCCGGAGACGCCTTCCTCCCGGTAGAGGTCGATCAGCCTCCAGCCCTTGTACTCGACGAACCGCCGAACCTCTTGCTCCTGCGCGCCGAGGCCGTAGCCGTTCTTCGCGGCTCGCTCCTGCGAGACGCGCACGTAGCCGGCGACCCCCCGCGTTCCGTCCATCATCGGCGAACATCCTCCAAGTTGGCCTCGAAGACGAGCTTCCCGTCCGCGCCGTAGATCTCGATCCGGTCGATCCGCGCCTCCGGGTTCTCCCGGCCGGCGCGCAGGACCGCCTGCGCCGCGCGCATGGCGGTGAGCCGGCCGTAGGCCTCGTACTTCGCCTCCTGATGGTCGGTGAAGATCGTCGGGTTCTGCGCCATGGTGAGCCCGCCCTTGAACTGGAGCTCCAGCCCGCGCAGTGAGGCCTCGAAGAGGATGTCGCTCATCTCGCTCTCCGGCGCGGGATCAACCACCACCCAGAACTTGTCGTCCGGCCCGTAGCGCATCAGCGCACCTCCACGTAGTCCATGCAGAGCTGCAGGACCTCGTCGTAGGACCCGGCGCGGAAGGCCTTCTCGACGAACTCGCGAGCGCGGTCGTCCTGGCCGGCCTGCTTCAGGGCATGCTTCACGCGCCCGATGATCGAGAAGACGTTGCCGTCCGTCCCGACCAGCTTGCAGGCGGGCTTGCGCCCTTCCGTCGTTCGGTTCGGTTGCGTCATCGCGCGCCTCCTTTCAGGACACATGAGGGCAGCGGTTCCGCAGTAAAGCAAGTCCATCCGGGCGCTTACGCCGGAGTTCTTGAACAGCGACCTTTCAACCGGGGCGCGTCTTGTTTCGAGGGTGGCCGGGTCCGGCGGGGGCCGGATTTTCTAACGGATTCATGGGTAAGGGTTCCGGCCACGGCGCGCCCAGGCGCGCCCCGTGGCCACGAGGGCGCAAACCTACGATCCGTTGGGCCTTTGGGGCCTCCCCGGAGCCGTCGCGTCAAAGACGCCACGTATGGCCGCGTCCTGAAATCTCCGACTTCAAAGGCTGCGCGGGCAAAGCCGCCCGCTACCGTTCGCGGAAATGCATCTGAACGGGACTTGCGGGGTGTTTTCCTCTACAAGGAAACGCTCACGAGTTGGGCTCGTGGGAACGAGACGCCCGTTCGCTAGATCCTCTCTGGCGATGATTGGACAGTGGCAAATGTTCGCCCGAGAGGATCTAACGGCGCGCCTGGCAAGCCACTTCCCACTATCCGCTCGAGAAGCCCCCTTGCCGGAGGGCGCGCCGGACCTCGCGGTAGACCGCATCGAACTCCGGCAGCTCGGCCATCTGCGCCGCGAGGCGGACCTGCCAGAGCCTCTTGTAGCGCGCCTCCTTGGCGGCGAACTGCCCGCCGACCTGCGCCAGCGTCAATCCCCGGAACTCCAGCTTCCGCACGACGGGATCGAGAAGATCGGGCAGGCGCACGTGGCCGCCCGCCGTGAGGAACCAGAGGTCGTACAAGTCGCGGGGCTCGTTTCGGGCCCGGTCCAGGAGCGCCACCGTCTTCTCGACCGCCACCTCGTTCAGGGAATAGACCCGGACCTCGGCGTCCTCGGGCAGATCGCGGTACTCCTCGTACCCGCGCAGGACCGGACGATCCTCGACCGGCAGGACGATGCGCTCGCGAATCGTGATGTCGGTCTTGACGGTCTTCCCGCGCGCCAAAGGGAGCGGGCCCTCGTAGGCCAGGTAGAACGTGTGGCTGTTCTCGTGGGAATGGCGGTCGAGGTGATCGAGGCGGAACTCCACGCCGGACGCCCTTCGCGTCTCCTCGAATGCCACGGCGAGGTGTCGCTCGATCTCCTCCCACGACGTCTCCTGGGTCAAGGTGAAGTCCAGGTCCTCGGAGAAGCGGTAGTCGGCGAAGAAGCACTTTTTGAGCGCGGTCCCGCCCTTGAAGGCGAGCCGGTCCCGCAGCGGACTCCGGGACAACCCGACCAGGAACCACGAGAGGCAGTAGTCGCGCTCGAGGACCGCCTCCGGGATGCGCCGGCCTCCCCGCTCGGCGAGGCGATTGGAAAGAAGCGAGAGGTCCCGCTGCGGGATCATGGGTCAGGTCCCCACGACGGCGCGCAGTTCTTCGGGGGCGACGTTGAGCTGAAGGCGCCACCGGCGCAGGCGCTTCCCCTCGGCCGGCAAGACGGGGTCCAGCCGGACGTAGGTCGCGGTCAAGCCGTTCCGAAGCCGGTCCAGATCCGGCGCTCCGGCCATCTCGTAGGTCTCCAGCAGGAACCCCAGCCGGCGCACGACCGCTCCCACACCGATCCGCTTCGCGTACTCGACGAGCCGGTCGACGTTCACGTCCTGCCGCCGCATCCAGAGGCCCTTGGCGACCTCGGTCACCCCGCCGCAGTGCTCGGGCTGCTTGAGCCCGTCGATGATCGTCCGCTCCAGGTCGCTCACGCGCACCTTCTCCTGCTTGGTCACCCAGTGTTCGGTGAGGCCGAAGAGATGCCGGCGCCGGCAGCGGACAAACCGGAACTCCACGCCCAGCGCCGTCACGGACCGCCGGGGCTTCGGCGTGCTGACCAAAACCACCAGCTGGGGCTGGGTCGTCATGCGGTGGATCTCCATCGCGGTGGCGTGGGAGAGGTAGTAGTCCTCGCCGTGCATGATCTCCCGGGCGACGACGAGGGGGTTGCCCGGGTACTGCCGCTCCCTCCCCAGCTCGAAGGGGACCAGGACGTAGAGACCGGGTTTGAGCCGCGCGGCCACTCCCCGATCCACGAGCTTGCGGACGAAGCTCCTCGCGGAGGTCTCGGAGAGACCCGTGATGTCCCGGACATCCTCGAGGCGGAAGACGGCACGGCTCCGTTCGTGGAGCATCGCGACCAGGTTGGCCGCCTGAGGGCCCAGGGTCTTGAGGGATGTGCTGTTCGTGCGCATTTCGTGCCTTCTCAGGGCACATTCTACGTCTACGATAGATCGTCGTCAAGCCTAAAATTGCTTCCTGAAGTTCATACGTGCCCTGCAAGGGCACGTCCTGCATCCACAGTATAATAGGCCAAACCAGCATGGACCTCCACATACGAGATCACCGGGGAGGCGGCAGCCTGTAGGCGTACCTCATGGGAGCGGCACCCAGGCGTTCCCGTCCGGCCCGCGACAGGAGTCCGTCCACGTCGATCCGGTAGACGGGGACGCGCAAGCGCCGCGCCTCCGCGATCTCACCCGCCATGCCTTCGCTCACGGGATCGGCGCAGACCCACAACTCGTCCGCGCCGCGCAGGAGCGTCAGCCCGTGTTCGAGCGCGAGGTCGCGTTCGGTCGCCTCGTCGATGTAGGCGGGCAGTATCAGGTGCGGGGCCAGCGGGACGTAGTCGCGCTTGACCGCCGCGCAGATTCGCCGCACGCGCTCGCGGTTGGCGGCGACGTCGCCCCGGAACGGATGGCAGACGTAGACAACCTTGGTCATACGATGCTCGCCGAGACCTTCTGCCGTGCCCGGCGGTGCTCCTTGCCCAGGCCCGCCGCGTGGACGGCGAGCGCCAGCGCCCAGAACTTGTCCGCGTGGTGCCGCTCGTTCTTTTCGGTGTCGAACCGCGCGTAGCCCGCCTCGGTCGGGGTCTTCTTGATCGAGTGGATCTGCGCGGTGAGCTCGCGCGTGCGGGGGATGGCGACGGCCTCGCTCTCGAAGGCGATCTTGAGGTTGACCGCCAGGCTCTCCTTGACCTGGCCCACGAGTGCGACGCCCTCGACGCGCGAGCGGTACTCGGTGCGGAGGTTCTCGGCGAGGTTCATGCCGATCCCGTGGCGGTCGATGCAGAGCCGCCGGATGCGCGGCGAGGCCTTGAGCAGCTCCCGCAGGAACGCCTCCTGCGCCTGGAAGCGGGACCGGTCGAAGGACTTCCCCATGCGGTAGGTGACGCGCTTGGCCGTCTTCTCCAGCACGATCAGCTCCGAGGTGTTCCGCGTGCGGCCCACGTCGAACCCGGCGAAGAGGTCGCCCTCGGTCTTCTTGAGGAGCGAGTCGATGGTCTCGTAGGTGTCGAGGTCGTCCTGGCAGCAGGCGAAGATCAGGTCGTAGGGGAAGAACGTCTGGCTCTCGTCGTTGAACGAGAGCTCGTACTCTTGCCGGAAGTCGTCGCGCTCCATCGTGTGGAAGATGTCGACGAGCGTGGGCTGGCCGAAGGCGTGGACCCGCTCGGCGGTCTCCATGCTCTCCGCCTCCGCCTTCGCCCGGGCGACGTCGGTGCAGAACTCCGGGCACGCCCACCACGGCACCGACTGCCGCGTGAACATCGGGTACTTGCGGCGCTCCTGCTTCATGATCTCGTGGAAGAGGTCGCCGACCATGAGCGGCGTCGAGCCGATGGTGAGCTGCCCGTTCCCGCGGGAGACGATGGGCACGGCCGCCACGTAGATCGCCCGCTGCTTATGGCCGTAGTGGGCGAATTCGTCGAGGAAGACGTCGGCCTTGTGCTTGCCGCGCGGGTCCTTGCACGGGTGCGAGATGAGCCGGGATCGGTAGCGGCCGGACGGGTCCTCGAACTCGATGGAGGTCTTGTTGTCGACGACCTTCTTCTTCTGCCATTTGAGCGGGAGCGAGTGGTAGAGCTGGTTGGCGTACCGGATCTTCTCAACGGCCTCCTCGAGGTTCATCGAGACGAAGATGGCGGTGTAGTCGCGCCGGAGGTGCGCCTTGGCCAGCGCCTCGGCCGCGCAGACGAACGAGAACCCCACGCCGCGCGCTTTCTCGCGGGCGCGGAACTTCGAGGCGTCACGGAGGTGGTCGAGCTGGTAGCCGGTCAGCCGCGTGGGCTTCTCGTCGACGTCGGTCAGGCCCTGGAGGAAGCCCTCACTCGTCGCCAGCCACCGGCTCATTTCCTCCGGCGTCGGGTTTTCCTTCGTCACGATCCGCATGGGCGTTCCTGTACCTCTCCGAAATCTCGTTGAGCGTGATGTCGGTCTTCACGGCGACCAGCGTGTGGGGCCGGGGCTTGTAGTCGCCCTTCTCCTCGGCGATCAGGCGCATGAGCTCCCGCACCTCCGACATGAGCGCCTTGGCGTCCGAGGCGGTCCTCGCGCGGATGCTGGGGAACATCTCCTTGATCTTGGCGACGGCCAGGCGGGCGAGCTCCTCGTAGGTCTTGAGGCGCTCCTCCTTGAGCATGAGGCCGTACTGCAGCTCGGTCTCGGCCAGTTCCCGCCAAGCCTTCTCCAGCTCCGGCTTCCAGCCCGCGGTCTTCCGGCCCTTGGCGTCGACGCACCCGTTCTCCCAGCGCGAGACGGTCCTTTCGGAGACGCCGACCTCGCGGGAGATCTCGGCGATGGTCTTCCGCTCCAGCCGGAGCCGGAACGCCTTCTCGCGCTTCTGCGGGTAGCCTCTCTTCACGTCTCCCTCCTCGGGCGGACCTGCAGGTTGTGGTGATCGACGACCTCCGCCGCCCCGTCCGGCAGGCCGGCGAGCTTCCCGTCCGCGATCAGGCGGGCCACGGCCTTCTCGTCGAAGACGTGGTCCACCAAGTCCAGGCGGTCGGCGCGGTCGAGGGCGTCGAGCAGGGCGTCCTTGTCATGGACCACGAGCTCGCGGTAGTTGCGCCGGCTCACGCGGGCAGACGGCAGGTCCAGCGTCGTCTCGCCTTCGTGGTGCTCGCTCCAGATCCCGAGGATCGCCTTCCGCAGCCGCTCGCGCTTCTTCTGGAGCGGGGCGAGCTTTCGGTCGAACGGCTCGGACTCCTCGCGGATCTGCTGGGCGATGAAGCGAACGCGCATGTCGCGGGCCCGCGTGAGCCTGGCGATCTCCTCGCCCAGGACCATGTCCTCGCGCACCATGCGGTCGAGCTCGTTCGTGGGATCGCCCTTCACGCCGTCCACGTCCTTTCTCCGTGCTTGAGCTTGCCGAGGATCGCCTCGTCGATGACGCGCTTGGCCTCGCGCGTGATCGGGTTGAAGTAGAAGTACTTCTGGTCGGAGCGGCTGCGCTTGCACGGGTACGTGAGCACGAACTCCCCGTTGCGCGCGCGCCGGATGGCGATGTTGTTGAGGTAGAGCGCGCCGTTGACGACGCACGAGGCCCAGCCGACGAGGCCGTCGTTGCCTTCGTCCACGAGGCGGATCTTCACCTCGCTCACGTCAACCGGTCTTGCTTCCGCGTTTCGCGGTTCCATGGCTGTCACCTCCTTTCGGCGGGTCGAACCGCCGCGCGAGGGGCGAGTCGGACGGAACGATCCAGCCGCCGAACTTCTTCTTGACCAGGTGGATGCTCTTGAGGAACTGCGCGTAGTCGGGCGCCTCCTTGTGCCGGCGCAACTCCTCGATCTCCGGCGGGAAGTAGATGACCTTGCCCGGATGCGCCTTCCGCGCCTCCTTCAGGTGCTTCTTCTCGAAGACGACGAGGATCTGCTCGTCGTCCAGGAGGCGCGACTCGAGGACGAGCCACCGCACGCCGGGCGGGCCCGCCGGAGTCCTTCGCGGCCGGCTCCGGCGTCGCGGCTGGCGCGGTAGTTTGGGTGGGCACGGTCTTCTCCCCGCGCTCCTCGCTCGCCAGGTCCTTCAGGTCCACCGCTCATCACCCTTCTCCGAACAGGTGGGGGTCAGGTTCCAGAGACGAGAAACCCCTTGAGTTGCAAGGAGTTATGAAAAAGACCCCCGTGAACCTGACCCCCGAGGACCCCTCAAGTCGTTCACTCGGGAAACGAGCTCGCGCCTTCCTGTGAGGGTGGCCCCGTTTTTCGGTGCGCGGGGTCAAGTTCCGACCTCCTCTTCCGAAAAGTCGTTGTCCTCCACGGACTTAGGAGGACCCTGAACCTGACCCCCACTCCACGCGGTGTCACCGAAGAACTCCCGATGCTCCCGTGAGAAGCGCCGGAGGAACCTGTCGAACTTCGGCTTCCGGCGCGCCTTCGTGCGTGGCGTCCGCCGCCTCGCCCGCAACAGCCTTCCTCGAACCGACCCTGAGCGGCCTCCGAGCGGCGGGCCTACGTCCCCTTCGGAGGGCCGAATCCCCCCTTTTCCCCTCGGAGACCGGCGGTCGCCGCCGCCGCCAAGGTCCATGCGAAGCCGGGGAGATCCTGTGTGGTCTGCCGCCATTTGTGGCCACCTCCTCCGGCACCATCGCACCCCGGAGGAACCTGGTGGACAACGCCCCTCACCCCGACCACATGACCGGCGGGCAACGAATCGGCGACGTGGCCCGGATCCTCGCGGAGGCCATGCTCCGGCGTAGATGGCGAGAACTTCGCAACTTACGGCGATGCAATGAGTTGCGGGAGACTGACCTTGCCTTCTCGCCACCCCTGTGGACTCATGGACGTGAACCGTCACGGAACGGAAAAACGCCATGAGGAACGGCGTGCTCAAGCAGATCACGGAGATCCAGACGCTCTCCTACCCGGCGTTGCAGGAGCGATGGCGGGCCCTCTACGGGACCGAGCCCCCGACCTACAACCGCGGGCTGCTCATCAAGCGGCTCACCTACCGCGTCCAGGAGCTGGCCTGCGGCGGCCTCTCCGAGTTCGCCCGGACCGGGTTGCGCCGGCACATCGACGGCGAGCGGCTCGACACCGAGGCGGCAGAGGTGGCGCGGATGGAGCGGCGCCAGCGGAAGAACGGGATGCCGGTCGCCGGAACCCGGCTCGTGCGCGAGTGGCAAGGCCGGCGCTACGAGGTCACGGTCGTCCAGGGCGGCTTCGAGTTCGAGGGCCGCCGCTACCGCTCGCTGACCGCGGTGACGAAGGCCATCACCGGCACGCACTGGAACGGGCCCGCCTTCTTCGGCCTGCGCAAGCCCGAGCGGAAGCGGGAGGCCTGATGGCGCGCCGCCAGAACGCCGACACGCCGCTCCTTCGACAGGCTCAGGACAGGCCGGTCCAGCGCCTCCGCTGCGGGATCTATACGCGCAAGTCGACCGAGGAGGGCCTCGACCAGGACTTCAACTCCCTCGACGCCCAGCGCGAGGCGGCCGAGGCCTACGTCGCCAGCCAGAAGCACGAGGGCTGGGCCGCGCTGCCCGACCGCTACGACGATGGCGGCTTCTCCGGCGGGACCATGGACCGGCCGGCGCTCCAGCAGCTCCTCGCGGACGTCGAGCGCGGCCGCGTGGATTGCATCGTGGTCTACAAGGTCGACCGCCTGTCTCGCTCGCTCCTTGACTTCGCCAAGATCGTCGAGATCTTCGAGCGCCACCGAGTCTCCTTCGTCTCGGTCACGCAGCAGTTCAACACGACGACGTCGATGGGGCGGCTGACGCTCAACATCCTGCTCTCGTTCGCCCAGTTCGAACGCGAGATCATCGGCGAGCGCATCCGCGACAAGGTCGCCGCGGCGAAGCGGAAGGGCAAGCACACCGGCGGGATGCCGATCCTCGGCTACGACACGGACCGGCCGAACAGGCGGCTGGTCGTCAACGAGGAGGAGGCGAAGCTCGTCCGCGAGATCTTCAAGCGCTTCTGCCAGATGGGCTCCGCCACCGAGCTCGCCGCCGAGCTCAACCGGCAGGGATACCGGACGAAGGCCTGGACCACCACGAAGGGAACGACCCAGGGCGGCCGGCCCTGGAACAAGGCCCACCTCTACCGGCTCCTCAACAACCGGAAGTACATCGGCGAGGTCGAGCACAAGGGGACGTTCTACCCGGGCGAGCACGAGGCGATCGTGCCGCGGGCGCTGTGGGACGACGCCCACAAGATCCTGGCCGAGAACTACGCGGTGCGCTCGAACCGGACCCGGGCCAAGACGCCGGCGCTGCTCAAGGGGATCATCCGCTGCGGCCACTGCGGCGGCGCGATGGGGCCGACCTTCACACGGAAGAACGGGAAGACCTACCGCTACTACCTCTGCGTCCACGCGTCGAAGAACGGCTACCAGAACTGCCCCGTGCGCACGGTGGCCGCCGGCACGATCGAGACGGCCGTCGTCGAGTAGCTCCGTGCGGTGTTCCGCTCGCCCGAGCTCATCGCGCAGACCTTCCGCAGCGCGAAGTCGCGCGAGGGGGAAGAGCTGGAGCGCCTGCGCCACGAGAAGGCCGACCTGCTCGACCGGCTCCGGGTGCTGAAGGAGATGGCGGCGCGGCTGATCGACGCCAACGGCAACCGTGGCGGCGCGATCGCCGAGGACCTGCGGCGCAGCGGGGACGAAATCGACGACGTGAAGCGCCGCCTCGGGATCGTGTCAGACGAGGTCCGAGGCCTGGAGGCGAGCGAGATCACGGAGCGGGACGTGATCGAGGCAATGGATAAGCTCAATCCGGTGTGGGACGAGCTCTTCCCCGCCGAGCAGGCGCGGATCGTCCAGCTCCTGGTCGAGCGCGTCGAGGTCGGGCCCGATGGCCTAGCCGTCCGGCTGCGGAGCGACGGGCTCCGGTCGCTCGTGGCCGAGATCGGCGCCGGCCGCGAGCGCGAGGTGGAGGCGTCGGCGACATGAGCGAGGGACCCAGCGTCGAGGGGGACGGCCTGGTGATTCGCATCCCGATGACGTTCAAGAGGCGGGGCGGGCGGAAGGAGATCATCGTCCCCGAGGGACTGGCCGCGGCACCGCTATCGAAGTCCCCGACCCAGGAACCGCTCGTGGTCGCCCTCGGTCGCGCACACCACTGGAAGGAGTTGATCGACGGCGGGCGCTACGCCACCGTAACCGACCTCGCGGCGGCGCTGCAGGTGGACCGCGCGTACGTCAGCCGGATGCTCCGCCTCACCCTCCTGGCCCCCGACATCATCGAGGCCATCCTCCGGGGCACGGAGCCGAGCGGGCTCTCGCTGGCGAAGCTGACCGGCCGGATCCCTCTCCTCTGGACCGAGCAGCGGCAGAAGTTCGGCTTCCCCGCCCGCACGTAGTCTCCAGCGCGAAGGGCCGCCTGCGAACACCCGCTCGACGCGCGGCGCCGCCGGCTGACCAGCGGGCATTCGATGGCGTCCGCCCGCTACTCCTCACGGGAGTCGAACCCTCGCCGGATCCTCCGCCGCAAGTCCTTGCCGGGCAGCGGCCCTCATCATCGTGACGAGGGGGACCGAGTCACGAAGAAACAGAGAAAGAGAGGCGAGAACGGCCCGATCCGGGGCGTATAGCGGCCGGATCGTCCCGACCACGTCACGGTGATGGCCAGCGGCGCTCCGATAGCGATCGCCGCGAGAACCCCGAGAACAGGCCGGAAACGACGCCAGCCCACCAGGTCTCCCCGGCGGGCCGTTGCCGATCGGAGCAAGTTCGCTCTGGTGTGAATGGTGGAGGCGGGGGGAATCGAACCTCACACACGAGAAAAACAAGGACTTACGACAACCGGCCGGAACCGGTCAACGAGCGGTCAGCCGGTTCCGGAGACCGGCCAGGGGGAAAGAGTTGCGACGGCCGATCCCTCCGCCGAAGGGTCTGACAGCGGTCAGACTGAAGCAAGCCACGGCGAAAAGTGGAACGTACCAGGAGCATCCGGCGATGACGCGGATCTGCGGTGCGTGGTCGCCGCGTGGCCGCAGCTTCAAGCCGAGCTGAAGGTCGCGATCCTGGCCATGGTTGAATCCGCGGAAGCCGACGCTTGACGCTAGGGGCGTGCTGTGCGACAATGTCGTACAAGCATCGACGGAGTACTAACATGGCCAACCGCGAGAACATCAGCATCTCTTTCACGCCGGAGCAAGCCGCCTTCCTTGCCGGCTGCGTCCGTTCCGGCCGCTACCAATCGGCCAGCGAGGTCGTCCGCGAAGCTGTCCGGCTGCTCGAGCACCAGCTCACGCGGCGCGAGGCGGAGCTCGCCAGGGCGCGGGCCATGATCCAGGAGGGTGCCGAGCAGCTCGACCGCGGCGAGGTTGTCGACGGCGAGACGTTCTTCCGCGAGTGGGATGAGGAGCTCCAGGATCTCGCCAGCCCTAAGGGCGAATGAGCAAGGTCATCTTCTCGAAGGCCGCGAGAGCGGATCGCCGCGCGATCACCGCCTACACGGTGAAGCGCTTCGGCATCAAGCAGGCGCGACGGCTGCGGGAGCGTTTCCAGGCAACGATCGATTCGCTGGCTGCGGCGCCGCTCACCGGCCACCGGCGAGTGGATCTCGATCCGCCAGGGCGCTCGTTTCGCTACCTGAGCGTGCTCAAGACGTTCGTCGTCGTCTACGAGCCCGTGGACGACGGGATCCGGATCGTAAGGCTCCTGCACGGCGCGCGTGACCTGGCGGCGGAGATCGCCGAGGACGCAGGAGACGAAGGGTGACGGGCACACGCTCCTTGGGATTCGGGACGCTGACGATCCCCTGACCGTATACGATTTGCCGAGGGCTCCATGAGCTCGCCGTAAGGAAGGCCTTGATTCCGCACGATGGTCTCGCCCAAACTGGTCCAAGGCATGAACTGGCGCCGGTGGAGACTCTGGGTTCACAAGTTGACATCATTCCTCAGACGGACCTTCCAGCGGTCCCGTCACGAGGCGCGCGGGATGAGCCAGGATGCGCCGCCACAAACTACGGAGACGCTACCAAATCGCGGCGCGTCCCTTGCACTTCGCGTTCTCGGCGAGGACCGCCCTGCGGCGCCGGAAAGCCCCTGGACCCTGCGGAAAGATCCAGGGACAGCGGCGCCGCTCTCTGAGAAAGCCGCACCTGCGACCCACAGCTCGGACCTGACTGCGGAGGAGCAGTCGATTGGGGCCGGCGACGAAGACAACTCAGCCGACTCGCCGGATTGCACCACACGGATGCAGCTCACCCCCGCCACTCTTCGACAAGACGAGACCGTCGCCGTTTTCCAAGGCAACGACTCTGATCTCGGACTCGAGCCACCTGGTGTCGCCGAACCGGAGGCGCTTGTGGTCCCTGAGCAGGATTCGCGGGGCGACGCTGGACCAGAATCGTCCGCCGCCGTTGGCGCAGCAGACGAGCCACATGCCCCCGGGCAGCCAATTCCGCTCCTTCCGTCAGCGTCCTCGGACCCGTTGAGCCCTGGCGACGTGCCCTCTGCGGAGGCGTCAAGCGCCTTGGAGGCCCAGCGCGCGCCCCTGGGGACCACGGCCAAGCCCAAGGAGCGACGTCGCCGTTTGCCCCACGAGCGAGGGGGCCGGCCGCGTGGGCCATCGCGGCGCGGTGAGACCGAACAGGACTGGAACCTGTCGGCCGGCCGTCGCCAGGCGAAGCCCGAGATGGTGTGCATCCGTGAAGGGATGTCGTGGATGATCGGTGTCGAGGTTCCGGAGGACTTGGCGGATCGCAAATGCTCCGTGGCGCAGCCGTCCGGGGAACTGGACCCGCATGAAGACTTCGGAGACTCCGGGCATCCGATCTACCCCCTGCGTGACCCCCTCGGGGCCGTCACGGTGCGCCCCGCCGAGGAGCCAGGCGTACCAGAGTACGGGTTCCCGGAGGAGGCGTTTCGCCTCTTCAAGATAGTCGGCACGCACGTTGCGCGCGGCCGAAGGGTTCAGCGCGCAGGCCGCGGAGACTTCCTCGCGGTTTTCAGGAGGACTGTTCGGCCCGAGGTAGAAGGCGCCGAGTGGATCCGGATCCTGTCGGACTCCGAAAGCGTGCGCCGCGTCTCGCCGCCGGCGTACCTCCTGCGGCTCACCGGTGAATCCGAGTCGATCGCCTTCACGGACGTCACCGAGGGCAACCGTTTGGAGATCCCTCGTGGAGCGCCGGTCGTGGAGCTCGTCGGATCGACATTCGACGATGATCTCGTCGACGAGTTCGGGCCCATGTTTCTCGGCGAGCCGCCCCGCTTGCGATCGCATGGAGCAGCGCGCCCGGCGAGCTTCGTCGTGGTCGAGGAGACGACGACTGCGCAGAAACGGCCCGCCTGGCGCTCTCACGGCCAGGACTTCGAGTCGCTCCGCGCTGAGATCGCTGCGAGGCGCGCGGGCTGGTTCTCCGTCCGCTGCTACGACGCGCAGGAGGACCTCATCGAAAGCCTGCCGTTCCGACTGGCCGTCTCGCTCGAAAGGGTCGAAATCGAAAGCCGCTCCCGCGGGGGACTTCCTGGCCCGAACGGTCACGAGGAAGCCATCGTTCGCATCATCCATCGCGACCCCTCGAGGCTGTCGCCCGCCGCAGTTACGAAGGCCGCCCGCATGGAAAGCGCAGCGTGGGGTACCTGTGCCCGCATCCTTCCGACACCCGACGGCGATCGGACGCGGTGGCGCCTCGAGGAGGGACCGGGCGCCGTAGAGTTCTCTGTAGGAGTCGACCGGGTCTGGTGGGCAATGGCCGCGGAGACGGCGGCTGAGGATGGACTCGAGTGGGCCGCCGTCCCCCCGCGGATCCGGCACGACGATTTCGCGCCCACCTCCTCGACAGTTCTCTATGTGCTGCTCCCCCGCGTGCGTTGCACGGCCAGTGTCGGCTTCCGAGAGGAGGGGGCGCTCGCCATGAGAAACACGAAGGGCTCGCCAATCTGGTCTCTCCCTTTCCGCAACCTCACCGACAGGAAGGAAATGGAGACCAAGTCTCCATCGCTGCGACTTTTCGTAGGGCGCCCGGAATCCCGCTCGCGCTACTGCGTCGAAGTCGCGCGGATCACAACGTCAGAGCGCACGCAGCGCCGGAATCGCCGGCTCGACACGGCAGCCCTCAGTCCCGCTCGTGTGGTGGGCGTCCTCACCCGCTTGGCGCAGATCGAGCGCGGCGGCATCCGTCGCGCGCTGCTCCGATTCCGCAAGGAGAATTACTCCAGGGCGCTCTCACGCGGATGGCCGGGCGGGGAGGATTTCGTGCGCGCGGCTCTGTGCGTGATGGCTGTCCTCATGGATCGACACAACGTGCGCGGCGCCTCGGTGCCGCGCCGGTGGCGCGAGAGGGCCCATGCCGCCCGCAACGCGTTCCCCGAAATCTCGGACGCGGCGGAAGCGTTCCTGTCGCGCGCACTGGGAATACCGTCATGAAGCAAATCCAGCAAAGGGACCAGTTCTCCGGTCCCATCCGGCTCGCCGAGGAGATCGCCGCGCGCTACCGCCGGTACCTGAAGACGACGTTCCACTTCAGGGACGGCGAGCTGCGACGATCGTTCGCCGACGCTCTCGAACAGGAAGGCAGCCTCGTGAACGGGCCCTACATCGAGGCCTCGCCCCTCTACAAGCGTGGGATCGATTGCGGGACGCTCGTTCGTGAATTGCTCGACGAAGGCGTCGAGGCTCAGCTCGTGGAGTCCCTCAACCCGACGAGGCGGCTCTACACGCATCAGGAGCAGGCGATCCGGACGGCGCACGCCGGCAGGAACGTTGTCGTCGCCACCGGCACGGGCAGCGGCAAGACCGAAGCGTACCTCTATCCCATCCTGCTCGACCTTTACGAAGAACACCGGCGGGGACAGCGCGTTCCGGGGGTCCGTGCTCTCGTCCTCTATCCCATGAACGCCCTCGCTGAGGACCAGCGGCAGCGTCTGGGCAGGCTCGCGCGCACGCTCAACGAAAGGGGGAGCACGTTCGCCTTCACCTTCGGTCGCTACACGGGCGAGACGCCGGAGGACGAGGGGGACTATCGCCGTCAGGCCCCCCTCCACATCGAGCGGCGGCTGCCTTCCGAGCTGGTTCTCCGCTCGGAGATCCGTGCAGGGCCACCGGACATCCTGCTCACCAACTACTCGATGCTCGAGTACCTGCTCCTTCGACCCGACGACAGCCCCCTCTTCGACGACGGGCGCGGAGCCACGTGGCGCTTCATCGTGCTCGACGAGGCGCACCAGTACCGGGGGAGTAAGGGCCTCGAGATGGGGATGCTCCTGAGGAGGCTCAAGGAGCGGCTTCGCCGCGGCGGCCTTGGGGATCGCGTGCGCGCGATCGCCACCAGCGCCTCGCTCGGCGGTGCCGGAGACCGCCCGGCGCTGGCGAGGTTCGCCGGAGATCTCTTCGATGAGCCGTTCGAGACCGAGGGCATCTCGATCGGCGAGGCCGCAAGCGCTCCATCCCCCGGGGAGCGGAGTCTCGCAAGCCGGACGTACGTCGAGATCTACCGCGCCATCGACTCGGGAGCTGGAGCGGTGCGCCGACTCATCGAGCAGGCCGCGGTTGAGATCGGTATCGAGCCGGATAATGGCATTGACGACCGAGGCATCCTTCACCGACTCCTGAGCCACGACCGGCGCTTTGAGAGGTTCCGCCGCGGTCTCGAGAAAGTCGAGAACGGCCCGATCGACCCGTCGAAGTTGGCGGACGAGGTCTTTAGTGACGATCCCGAGCCGGCCCATCGCCGGAGAGCTCTCGAGAGCCTGACAGCGCTCGCCGTGTGGGCGCGAGACCCCGAGTCGGCCGCGAATTCCCTCGAGCGCGCGCCGCTCCTGAATCTCCGCTATCACGTCTTTCTGAGAGCTCTCGAGGGCGCTTTCGTGAGATTGCATCCGGACAAGAGAGTGGTGCTTTCGAGAGGGACGTCCTCTCCGGCGGCCGAGAAGTCCGCAACTTTTGAAGTCGCCCTCTGCCGGGAATGCGGCCAGCACTACTTGGTCGGGCGGCGTGCCGATGGGAAGCTCGTGGAGGCCGTGCGGGACCCGGGATCGACGGATCGCGGTGTGGAGTTCTTCCGCCCTGTCGAAGATGCCGCGGCGGAATCCGAGCAGGACACCCTCAAGTTGTCGCGGCTCTGCGTCCGCTGCGGCGCGATCTCCCGATCGTGCAAGGGAAAGGACCCGGTCGAGCCGGACTGTGGCCACGCCGCGACGATTCTGGTCGCCGAGGAGCCCGTCCGCGAGAGGCACGAAGATCAAGCGCGTACCTGCGGCGCCTGCGGGTACCGGGGACCGGACCCGGTTCGCGAGGTGATCCACGGCACCGACGGCCCGAGCGCCGTCATCGCCACCGCGCTCATCGCCAACTTGCCTGAGCAGCGCCGGAAGGTGCTGGCGTTCGCCGACGGGCGCCAGGAGGCGGCCTTCTTTCCGTGCTATCTCGAAGACACCTATCAAAACGTCCGCGACAGGAGCCTGCTTCTCGCCGTGACGAGAGCACTCGCCGCCAAGGGGGATGCGAAGGAGTTCTCGCTCACCACGCTTTCCCAGGAAGTCGCCGTGGCGCTTCGCGAAAGGAGCATCGCCGGCGAGAGCGAAGACGATCTCGACGTAGGGCGGCGAGCGTGGACGATCCTCTTCCGTGAGCTCCTGACCGACGAACGCCGGCTCTCTCTCGAAGGGGTCGGACTTGGAAGCTGGGCGCCCCGGCTCCCCAGCCGGCTCGCGATACCCGTGCGTCTCCACGAGCCGCCCTGGTCCCTCAATGCCGAGGAGAGCCGTCACCTGGTCGAGTGGCTGCTCGATTCGCTCCGCGTCGACGCGGCGATGGAGCTCACGGCGGGGGAGCAGATCACCGTCGGCTGGGATGCGCTCGGGTTCCTCAAGACGCAGACCCGGGCCGGCATCGGCGAGCCCGCGGGGCGCAAGGACTTCAAGTCCTGGGATGGAAAGGACAACCGCCGGACGCTGTTCCTCTTGCGATCGCTGGGCCCAGGGCTCCCTCGGGAAGAGGCGAGGCAGGCGGTCCGGACGGTACTCCTCGAGGTCTGGGAATCTTTCAAGGACTGCCCCGACCTGCTCGTCAGGGCCGGAGATGATGGTTTCCGCGCCAGCCCGCGGTGGTGGCGTTTCAGAACCCTCGACCCGGTAGACCGACTCTTCCGATGCGATACCTGCGGCGGCGTCCAGAGCCTATCGATCCGCGGAGTCTGCGGACGTTATCGCTGTCCCGGCTCGCTCCGCGAAGGGACCGCCGGCGTCGAGGAGTTGATCTCGAACCACTACCGGGTGCTCTACGAAGACCAGCGGTTACCGTCTCTGTTGCGGGCGGAGGAACACACCGCGCAGCTCGAGGTCGAGAAGGCGCGCGAGTTCCAGAGGGATTTCACCGAGGGGAAGATCCACGTCTTGAGCTCGTCGACCACCTTCGAGCTGGGCGTGGATCTCGGCGACCTCGACGCCATCTTCCTCAGAAACGTGCCGCCGGAGCCCTTCAACTACGCGCAGCGGGTCGGCCGCGCGGGGCGTCGCGCGGGGCATCCTGGGTTCGCGGTGACTTATTGCCGCCGCCGGCCGCACGATCTCGTCCACTTCCAGGCCCCGGAGCGAATGATGGCCGGCCGGAGCAGTCCACCGAAGCTCCGGTGGACCAACGACAAAATCGCCCTGCGCCACGTTGCCGCGGTCCTGCTCTCGGAGTTCCTTCGAGGGCACCGCAATCGGTTCGAGAGCGTGGAGGCACTTTGCGGAGGACTGGAGGATCCGCAAGTCGTTCGCGAGGTAGAGCGCTTCGCACGCGAGAAGCGACGGCAACTCGAGGAGAGCTTGCTCGCGATCGTGCCGGTCGATCTCCAGAACAAGCTCGGAATCGTGGATGGAACATGGATCGATAGGGTCACCAGCACGGAGAGCCGGCTTGCTCTGGCCGTGGCGGAGGTGTCAGAGGACTACCGGAGCGTCAAGAGATTCGAGGATGAAGCTGTCGCAAAGCGAATAGGCCGCGACATCGATTGGGCGAAAGCACGAGCCGAGACGATTGCGAAGGACGACGTGATCTCCTTTCTTTCGCGCAAGGTCGTCATTCCGAAGTACGGATTCCCGGTCGACGTCGTGGAGCTGGAACTTCACAGATTACGGCGGGGAGCTTCACGCGAGGCTCTTGACGTCACGCTCGAACGGGACTTGGTCATCGCCGTGGGCGAATTCGCGCCCGAGAGCACGGTCGTCGCGAACAAGACCTTGTGGACGTCTTACGGGCTCAAGCGGGTCGCCGGCAAGGAGTGGCCGCTGCGCCAATACTCCGTCTGCAAGGTCCACGGCATCTTCCGGAGCTGGGACAGGACGGAGACGCCTGGGAACCCCTGCTGCGACCATGCGTCTCCTGGCGAGTACGTGGACCCGATCTTCGGCTTCGTGACGGATCGGACGAAGAAGCCGGATGCGGCGAAATTCCGGCCCGAGCGGCAGTTCACCACCCGGCCCTACTTTGTGCGCACGGAGCGGGAGGACGAACCCATCGAGCTTGGAGGGGTGGCGCGCGTTTGGCGAGCGTCTCCCGGTCGGCTCGTCACCCTCTGCGTCGGGAGGAAGGGTCAGGGCTTCTACGTTTGCGAGAAGTGCGGAGCCTCGGGGACGAAACCCCTGGCGAAGCACAAGACGCCGCTGGGGGCGCCGTGCGGCGGAAATAACATCCACGCGGCCCTCGGCCACGAGATTCTCACGGACGTGGTCAGGGTCCAGTTCACCGTGCCAGTCACTGCGCATGGCGCTGAGGACTCGGGCGTTGGGTTCATCCTGTCGCTGGCGTACGCGCTCCAGCACGGCGCCGCCGAGGTGCTCGAGGTGCCGCCGACGGACCTCAACGTTGCGGTCCGCCACGGAATGAGCGGCGTGGGGCTGCCGGAGATCGTCCTCTACGACAACGTCCCAGGCGGCGCCGGCCTCGTCGCCGAGATCGAGACGCCGGAGGCGTTCAGGAAGTCACTCGACCTCGCCCACCGAAGAGTGGCCGACTGCGACGGCTGCGCCCCGGACACGAGCTGCTACGGCTGCCTGCGAAGCTACTCGAACCAGTTCGCCCACCCACTCCTCAGACGCGGGCCGGCCGCGGATTTCCTCGGAGCGCTCGTTGAACGGTGGCAGGGCGGCGCAGGCGCTGCTCCGACGTACCAAGAGCATCTCGCTTGAGTCGGCATCCACCTAAATTATATTACCGTAGCAAGTTAAGAATGGAGGCGGGGGGAATCGAACCCCCGTCCCGAGGTCATTCCGCGACGGTGTCTACGAGCATAGTTCGCCGTTTCCGGTCTTACCCCTCCGGCTCCGACGAACGGGATCCGGACGGGCCAGGCCGCTGTCGTTCTCGCCGTCCCTCCAGCAGCCGAGGAGAAACGGCCAGCCCACTTTGTGTCCCCGCACCCGCGCCCCATGGGCTGGGGGCTCGGACGGGGTACCGCTTAATTAATTAAGCGGCGAGAGCGTAATTGCTGTTCGCAATTAAGAGTTTTGCCAGGTGTTTAATGAGGCCTCCTGACAACCTCAGCTCGCTGCCGGCGCTTCCTGGACCCGGTCGAATCCTGTTCGCCCCCACTGTCCAGATTGCTGGCTCGCCCGGCGATCGCGCCGAGCGATGCCCGCAGAGTATACCGCGCCTTGCAGGCCCCGCCACGGCGCAGTAGAACTGACGACTCGACGGGCGGGCCTATCCCCGGCCATCCCCGGCCTGTCGGATCATCACCTGGGTCGTAATTGGAGGTGCAGGCATGGCGTTGCACTTGATCTCTCGATGCTCGGTTCCGTTGTCGGTCCTTCTCGCCGCAGCGGCGTTCGTTCCACTGTCCTACGGTCAGAATTCATCACCTGGGGCACCGCCGGCCGAGCCGGAGCGCCAGAGCCGGATCGATGAGATCGAGAAGATGCTCCGCGACCTCCTCAAGGAAGTCGAGGGGCTGCGGGCCCCGCCGCCGCCACCCCAAGCGGCGAAGGTCGAAACACCGGCACAGGAGTTTGACGGCGTCGTTCCACCCGATTGGCTCAAGTCGTTCACGTGGCGCGCGATCGGCCCCGCCAATATGGGCGGCCGGATCGTCGACATCGCCGTCTGCGAATCCGACCCTTCGACTTTCTGGGCGGCGACGGCCTCGGGGGGGCTCCTCAAGACCTCCAACAACGGCATCACCTTCGAGCATCAGTTCGACAAGGAGGCGACGGTCTCCATCGGCGCCGTGGCGGTCGCCCGATCGGACTCGAAGATCGTCTGGGTCGGCACCGGCGAGAACAACCCGCGCAACTCCGCCTCCTACGGCGACGGAGTCTACAAGTCGACCGACGGCGGCAAGACCTGGAAGAACATGGGCCTCAAGAAGTCCTTCCAGATCGGGCGGATCGTAATCCACCCGAAAGACCCGAACGTCGTCTACGTCGGCGCGCTGGGGCGGCTTTACGGACCGAACGAGGAGCGTGGCGTCTTCAAGACGACGAACGGCGGCGAAAGCTGGGACAGGGCGCTCTTCGCCAACGCCGATACGGGTGCCATCGACCTCGCGATGCATCCGACGGATCCGGAGACATTGATCGCCGCCACTTGGGAACTCCGCCGCGATGGGTTCGATAGCTGGCCCGGGACTCAGGTGCCGCGGGCCGAGGGACACGACCAATACGATCCGATCAAGAAGTGGGGCCCTGGGACCGGCCTTCACAAGACCACCGACGGCGGCAAGACCTGGAAGAAGCTGACGAAGGGGCTCCCGGCTGCGAACCTGGGCCGCATTGGCCTCGACTGGTACCGCAGGGACCCGAACATCGTGTTCGCGATCGTCGACTGCGAAGCGATCGGCAAGGGGCCCGAGCCGTTGCCGGTCTACCTGGGCGCCGTCGCGGAGGATGTCGACGGGAAGGCGCGCTTGACTCAGGTCATCCCCGACAGCCCGGCCGCGAAGGCGGGCCTTCAGGCGGGAGACCTCGTCGCGGCCGTGGGTGAAAAGCCCACGGCGTCGTTCGACGATATCCTCGGCCACCTCCGCGGATCCAGGCCCGGCCAAAAGGTCGCGCTCAAAGTTGCGCGGGGGGAACAGACGCTGACCATCGAGGCGACCCTCGCCAGCCGTCCGGGTTCCGGCCGCGGGATCGGCGCGGGCCCGGGCGGCGTCTGGCTCGGCGTCACCGGCGAGGCCCGCGAGGGCAAGGTGGAACTGACCGAGGTCGTCCCCGAGGGCCCCGCGGCGAAGGCGGGGCTTGCGTCCGGAGACATCATCGTCGAGGTCGACGGCAAGGCGGTTTCGGATTTCGACGACCTCGTTTCGGAGATCCGCGGGCGGCAAGCTCGCGACCGCGTCAACTTGCGCGTCGCCCGCGGCCGCGAAACGAAGGATTTCGCAGTGGAACTCGAGGAGCGCCCCGGCAGCGGCGCGGGGGGTGGCAGAGGGGGTAGGCAAGCTCCGGCGAGCGTCTACCTCGGCCTTCAGGGGGAGGACGCCGAAGGCGGCGTGAAGCTGACTCAGATAACCGATGAAGGACCGGCAGAAAAGGCGGGGCTCCAGGAGGGAGACATCGTCCAGGCGATCGACGGAAAGAAGGTTGCCGCATACGACGAAGTCATCGAGCGGATCCGCGCGAGCAAGGAGGGTGACAAGCTCGCTCTCTCGATCCTCCGCGGAGCCGAAACCAAGGAGGTCGCCGTGACGGTCGAGAACCGGCCGGGCGGTCCGAGCCGCACGCGCCCCTACAGCTTCTCGCTCGGCGGTCAGTCCCCGAACGTTCAGGATCAGCAGGGCTCGAAGGGGTTCGAGTTCGGGGGCGTCTACCGATCGGCGGATGGCGGCGAGTCGTGGACTCGCGTCAACAGCCTCAATTCGCGCCCCATGTACTTCAGCCACATCCGCGTCGATCCTTCGGACGAGAAGTACGTCTACGTCCTCGGGGTCTCGCAGTACCGGTCATCGAACGGCGGTTGGACCTTCGATGGCGATTTCGGCCGCGGCGTCCACGCCGACGGCCACTCCCTCTGGATCGACCCGCGCGACGGTCGCCACATGATCATCGGGAGCGACGGCGGCACCTACGTCACCTACGACCGTGGAGGGAGCTGGGACCACCTGAACCAGACCGCGATCGGCCAGTTCTATCACGTGGCGATCTCCCCGAAGCACCCCTACGCGGTCACGGGCGGCCTCCAGGACAACGGCACGTGGGCTGGCCCGAGCCTCAGCCTGCGCGGGGGCGGGCCGATCAACGAGGACTGGATCTCCGTCTCCGGCGGCGACGGCTTCCAGTGCCAGGTCGATCCGGACGAGCCAGACCTCATCTACTTCACCAGCCAGGACGGAAACCTCGGCCGGCGCAACCTCCGGACCGGCGAGCGGGCCGCGATCCGCCCGGCGCGCCCGCGCGGCGCCCCACCCTACCGATTCAACTGGAACACGCCGTTCATCCTGTCGAAGCACAACCCGCGGATTTACTACTGCGCGGGAAACTTCGTCTTCCGCTCCCTCGACCGCGGGAACAACCTCCAGGCGATCTCTCCGGAGATCACCCTCACGAAGCGGGGCAGCGCCACGGCGCTCGCCGAATCGCCGCGCGACCCGAACGTGCTCTACGCCGGGACCGATGACGGGGCGCTGTGGGTCACGCGCGACGGAGGCAAGGAGTGGACCGACGTTTCGAAGAACTTCGGCCTTCCCCAGCCGCGCTGGGTTTCGACGGTGGAGACGTCGCGCTTTGAGACCGGCCGCGTCTACGCCGCGCTCGACGGCCATCGGTCCGACGACGATGATCCCTACCTCTACGCGTCGGAGGACTTCGGCAAGACGTGGCAGCCGATCCGCTCGAACTTGCCTTGGGGCTCGACGCGCTGCCTGCGGGAGGACGTCCGGAACCAGAATCTCCTCTTCGCCGGCACGGATTTTGGCGGCTGGTTCTCGATCAACCGAGGCAAGAGCTGGAACAAGCTGAACACGAACCTCCCGACGGTCGCCGTGCACGAGTTCGCGCTCCACCCGACGAACGGCGAGATTGTTGCCGCCACGCACGGGCGCAGCCTCTGGATCACGGACATCTCCGCGCTCCGCCAGATCGCGCCGGAGAACCTGAAGGACAAGATCGCGCTCTTCAAGCCGAGCACGGCGATCCGATGGCAAGGCGAGCCGACCCGCGGCGGCACGAACCGCCGCTTCGTCGGCACGAATCCTCCTTCGGGCGCCGGGATCTACTACATGCTCCCGAAAAAAGCGGGCCGCGTGACGCTCCGCATCCTCGATGTGGAGGGGACGACGGTGCGCGAGCTGCGCGGGCTGAGCGAGCCCGGCCTCCACCGGCTGACGTGGGATCTCGCGAGCGCGCCGGCCGGGGCGCGAGGCTCCGCTCGAGGCCTGCGCGGCGGACGCGGCCGAGGAGCTCCGCCGGCCGCTCAGGAAGCATCCGCAGCGGCTCCCGGCCAGCCGGCCACGCCCGCCGCGACCGAGCCGCAAGGAGCGGCCACGACAGCCCAGGCCGGAGCGGCGCCTTCCACGGGCCGCGCCTCGGCGCAGCGACCCCCCTCGGGTCGCGGGGGCGGGTTTGGCGGCTTCGGCGGCTTCGGCGGTGGCCGCCGGGTCCCGGCAGGCACGTACAAGCTCGTCCTGAACGTCGACGGCGAGGAATTCAACCAGACGATCCGCGTCGAAACGGATCCGAACATCCCGCCGGCCCTTGCGGCGGAACAGGAGGCACAGGGATGGGACTTCGCGCCGGGCAGCGAGCCATCACGGATCATCGATGACTAGGTTGACCCAGAGCCGGTTGTTATTTGGCGCCGACGTTCTCCATGTGTGCCTAGCCTCTGCCTGCCGCCAGGTCGGCGACGTCCCGCTTCTCCTCGAGCGCCAGCCCGGAGGGGCATGGAAGGAGACCGGCGCGGCTGCGCGGCAGCTCAGGATCGAAGTTTCGCGGAGCGACGCCGCCGTACGATCCGAAGAGATATCTTCCGTCACCGGGTCGGCTCCGAGGCAGGTCTCGTGCCGGAAGATCTTGATTCTGAGCGAGGGCAGCGGCTCGTTTGTGAAGCGCGTAGGCTACTTCCTGGCCTACGAGATGAAGCGGTCGCTCGGGATGATCGAGACGATCGAGTATTACCCGCCGGGGAGCAACCCACCGGAAGGTGGACTCGCTCCGGACATGGTCTTGAGCTTGAACGCCGCCTTTTCGAGAGCGTTCTGGGTCCCTTTCTATCGTTCGTGTCGCGCCGCAGTTTCCATGAATCCCGACTTGGGCCCCGTGGGCCGGGATGCGGACCCGAACCCAATCGACAGCGATCTCCCGAACCTCGCGGTGGCTTGGGGCGCCTCACTTAGTTCGAGTTTTGCACTTTCCGCCAGCCAGGCCGGCTGGCTCCCCCCGGCAACCAAGGCCGAACCGGCATTTTCAGCACACCCTGCTGGTGATATGGGTCGCACGAAAATCCGCCGGCC
>Ga0187893_10001489_pt1 | contig 55948 bp, 37 predicted proteins | sample MA1701074metaG_FD_139574 | JGI IMG/M metagenome (GOLD analysis project Ga0187893, IMG submission 139574) | White microbial mat communities from a basaltic lava cave in the Kipuka Kanohina Cave System on the Island of Hawaii, USA - MA170107-4 metaG ...
AAATCGCGCGCGCTCACGTCGTGCAGGTTGGTGTAACCGAAGATGTGCTCACGCCACTTATCGGCGGGAATATGCCGCCCTCCTTTGCCGATGACAAACGCAAATTCGGCTTCGTAATCCGGCTGAGCGCTGTTTTTGGGGAGTACGATCGGATCTCCAGGGCCGATTACGCAATGAGAGAATTTCGAAAAAATGGTTGGGCGCTCCGGAATCGCCATGTTGGATTCTTCGGCATGATCCCGATAGTTCAGTCCGACGCAAATCAGCTTGGGAGGACGCGGCACGGGAGCCATCAGGTTCACCGCTTCGCGCGAATGAATGGCATTATGCGGCGGAGCCAGCAGCCAGGCGGCTACAGCCGCCTCCGCCTTTTCACCCCCACCCAAGACATCGAGAATCGAGCCGAATCCGGCGGCTCCCAAACCAATAATCAGATCATTCGAGATGACGCCCGGCTCTGAGGCGCCTTGAGGATTTTTGAAAGTTACGTATCGCATGGACCTAGTAGTGTATCATCACGGTTTCAGGTTTTCCTATGAATGAAACGATCGAAAAACTGTTTTCGCTGGATGGGAAAGTGGCGGTTGTGCTGGGCGGCACCAGCGGCATCGGGCAGGCAATCGCCCGAGGCTTCGCCGGCGCCGGGGCGAGCGTAGTGGCCAGCAGCCGGGACATGGCCAAAGTCGACGCCATGTCGCGCGAATTCGAGCTTGCCGGCGTGCCGACGCTGCGGCTGGCTTCCGATGTTCAGAACCGCGAGAGCCTGGAAAAGCTCTGCGCGGAATCGGTGCGGGCCTTTGGCCGCGTTGATGTGCTGGTGGTCACTTCCGGCGCGCTGCAGAAAACACCGACGGCGGATCTGGCCGAGGAGGACTGGCTCCGGATCATCGATATCAACCTGAATGGCAGCTTCCGCGCCAACCAGATTTTCGGGCGTCAGATGCTGGCGCAGAAGTCCGGATCCATCATCAATACCTGCTCACTCACCAGCTTTGTGAGCTTCAATGAGGTGACCGCTTACGCCTCCGGTAAATCCGGGGTCGTGATGCTCACCAAACAACTTGCCTGCGAGTGGGCCCCGCACGGGGTTCGGGTGAATGCGATCGCACCGGGTGTTTTTCGCACCCCTTTGAACGCCCATGTCATCGACCAGCCGGAGCGCAAAGCCGCCATCGGCGCTCGGACGCCGATGGGCCGCGTAGGCCGTGTCGAGGAGCTCGTGGGGATGGCCGTTTATCTGGCCTCGGACTCCTCATCCTTCACCACCGGCCAAATCTTTGCCGTCGATGGGGGCTTCCTCGCTAAAGGTGTTTGACCTCTGTTACGATAAATGGGATAGGGTGGCTTTTAAGCGGTGCGCCCGCCCGCAAATTTGCTACACTTGGCGTTTTCCGGTTCGTCAGGTCACCCCCGAAAGCGAACCCCGGTTTCGACTTGCAGTGCGTAGTATTCGTTGGATTTTATCCGCCATGTAATTCGGCCAGGCGCCGGCGTAACAGCCCAGTGCAAGCGCCGGGGCAAGGTTCCGCGCGACATGGCAGGCGATTCAATATGGAGAGGGAATGAGCCTTTTCTGGATTCTGTTGATTTCAGTCGTCATCGTAAAGATGTCGGTCTTCTTCACCACTATTTATTTACACCGCGCGCTCACGCACCGTGGCCTTGAGTTGCATCCTGTCGTGGCGTTGTTCATGCATCTACACCTGAGTCTATTCACCGGCATCAAGCCGCGTGAATGGATAGCGGTACATCGCAAGCACCACCACTTCTCCGATAAAGAGGGCGATCCGCACTCGCCTCTGATTTACGGTATGTGGACTGTGCTGTTCGGCAATGCGCTGCTTTACCGCCGCGAAGCGGCCAACCCGAAAACGATTCGCAAGTACACACCAGACTACCGAGAAGACATCCTTGATAAGCTTCCCGTCCAGAACTGGTCCGCCCTGTTCGGGCTGGGAATTTTTATGCTGATGTTCGGCTGGCTGGCGGGTCTGATTGCCTTTGTGTCCCAGGGCGCGGTGTACATTTTGCTGAACTCCTCGATCAACAGCATCTGTCACGTGATCGGCTACCGCAACTTCGAAAACCAGGCAACCAACCTTCAGCTCATCGCATTGATCACGGGCGGCGAAGGCCTGCACAACAACCATCACGAGTCTCCCACATCGGCGCGTTTTTCGATGCGCCGGGGCGAGATTGACCCGTCATGGCCGTTGATCCGCCTGCTGGAGATATTGCGGCTGGCCAAGGTGAATCGCGTTCCCATGGCGCGAGCAGCATAGCCTTACACCCAAACGTTCCAAATCACCTTGGAGTCCGCGACAATTCGCGCTCGCGCGCCAGGTCCGCCTCGGCTCCGGCCGTGTCACCTGAAGCCTTTCGGGCGACGCCGCGATTGCGGTAGGCATTGGCGTAGTCCGGATTCAGCCGGATCGCTTCGTCGAAATCGGGAATCGCTTTGCGGTATTCGCCCAATCGCAGATAAGCGAAGCCTCTCGCGTTAAGCGCCAGCGCGTGCCGTGGATTTCGCGCCAGCGCTTCGCTTAGAACATCCGCCGCCAGCAAGTAGTCGCCTTTTTCGAGAAGTTCGCGGCCTTGTTTGTGCAACGCTTCAGCGTCCCGTGTTATGGGCCCGGCCGGCGCTGGCGCCGGTTCCGGCTTTGGCGGCTGCGCATCCGGGGAAGGCTGCGTTTGCGATGGGGGCGGGGCTTGCGGTGCGGGCTGCGCTTCGGCCGCCTTGGGCTCCGCCTCCGGTGCGCGCCGGGCCTCCATCAGTTTTTCTTCGGTGCGCGCCAGCACCTGCCGCGCTTCTTCGTAATCCGGCTTCAACAGGATGGCGTGTTTCAAATCGTCCAGCGCCTTTTCGTAATCGCCAAGCAGAAAGTAGGCGCTTCCGCGAGCGCACCATGCCTCCGGTAGTTCCGGTTTCAGCAGGATCGCTTCGTTGCGGTCGGCCAGCCCCTTTTCATGCTGGCCCACCAGGTGGTAGCTTCCCCCCCGCGCCACAAACGCCTCAGCCATGGCAGGAGCGAGTTCGACCGCCTTTTCGCGATCCGCCAGCGCCTTGTCAAATTCCTTCAACTGAACCCACGACGATCCGCGAGCAAGATAGAGTTCGGCGTTGTCCGCGTCGAGGGCAATCGCTTTTCCGAAGTCGGAAATGGCGGCCGCATGGTTCCCCATGTTGCGGTGGGCTTCTCCTCGCAAGCCGTGGGCCTTACCCGCCTCGGGATTCCGCTCGATGGCATTCGTGAAGTCCTTAACGGCGGCGGCCAGATCCCCCTGCTGTCCGAAGAGGTAGCCGCGTTCGGTGTAGGCCTCGAAATCCTCGGGCCTTGCTTCAATCGCCCGGGTGAGATCGTCAATCGCCTCGGCGAACTGGCGCAGATTTGCAAGCGTGGCCGCCCTTTCCTTAAGGAGTGTTGCGTCCCCGGGGCGCATGCGGATCGCTTGCGAGTAGTCCTCCAGGGCACGGCGGAACTGATGGTTGGCGGCATGGGCTTTGGCGCGTCCACCGTAAACGTCCGCGCTTTCGCGCTTGTGAGCGATGACCCTGTCGAAATCCTGGGCTGCCTTTTCGGCCTCGCCCAGTTTGAGCAGCAACTCCGCGCGAATCTGATAAGATTCGGCATCATCGGTTTGAAAGCGGATTGCCCTGTTCAGATCGTCCAATGATTCGCGGTTTTGCCCCAGCATGAAGTGGAGCTTGCCGCGGCGTCTGTAGGCGGCCGCGAAATCGGGTGCATGGCGGATCGCCTTTCCGTATGCTTCGATGGCCTCCTGAAGTTGGCCGGCCATTTCCAGCCGCCGGCCGTCCTTGAAACTTTCTTCGGCCTTGCGGAAATCCAGTTGCGCGGCAGTTTGGGATAATGCGGGAAGGGCGGCGGCCGCCATCAGCGCAGCTACAAGCCAGCTTGTCACGGTTCGACCAATCGCCATTCGATCACGACCACGGAGAGCTTTCGGGATCCCGCGCGCAGCACCACTCGCGTGGGATTCGCCGGCTCCGGCCTTTGTTCCACGATCACATCACGCACCGCTCGCGGATCGTATATATAGTGCGTCTTGTTCCAGCCATTGGCTGCGCTGGCAGCTTCCACGCGTGGCTCGGTTGCCAGCTTGGGGTTGGAAGTCAACACGCGCAATCCGTCTGGGGAAAGTTCGGCGGGATAGGCCCCCACCTGAACCGGCCCTCCGGGTAACTCGCCGATCAGGAATCCCGATGAAGGCTTTTTTCCGGCGATGGTGAGCACCGCGTTACGGCCCAGATCGCCCGTCCATATCAACTTTCCCGTGACTGGGGCCGGTGAGCGTGGCTGAGCAGGCGCAGCCACGGGCGGCGAAGCGGGGATTCTGGCCGCGGCTACAAGAACCGGCCTTGGCGATTCTTCCGGCGGCCGTAGCCGGATTTCGGTCTGAGGCAGCGTGGACCCAATGGCGCCCGCGCGCGGAGTGATTTCCGGCGCCGCCGGCAGATCTCTGGGCGGCGACGGTTTGGGCGGCGCTGTCCTGAAAGCGAGCGTCTTTGGGGCGGCGCGCTTCGGGGGGGCTGTCTTCGCCGCCAACAGTTCGTCGTAGCGGCGGGCCAACTCTTCGCCGCTGGACTCCAGGGCGGCGGATTCCTGGCGCCGGCTCAGCAACTCCTGCTGAAGCGCCAGCACCTGGCTGCGCGCTTCCGACTCCTCATTACGCGCCTCCACAAGCTGCCGGGCCGGTCTTCCCCAATCCGGATGCGCCAGATACGATGCCCCTTCCCGCCGAGTCCGGCCGAAAGCGAGTTTCGCCTCCAAAAGGACGTCCACTCTGGGGGACACAGGCGTGTAATGGTAGCGCGACCGGGCCAGTTTGCCGGGGTCGAGCTTCACCTCGGAGCGTTGCTTTCCGTCCTGAATCCGGAGCATCACTTCATTGGCGTTGGTCAATTTCAGGCTGTGCGGATTCCATTGAATCACCAGACGGCCGCCGGCGGGGATAATCTCGATCGCCATCGGCGGCTCGGGCTGGCGAAGCCAGATTATGCTGAGCAGGCCCGCCGCAATCACGGCCAGCAAGGCTAACGCCGCCAAAAAGCCCCTGGTAAGCTTCCAAAGTCCCGCACGAGGCGCGCGGAGATTGGCTTGCGGTGAAGGCGGCACGGCCGGCAAGGCTTCGATCACCTCTTCGGGTTTGCCATCTTCGCCTAGCTCCCATGGTGGCCGTGGCCGGTATTCGTCCGAGCGGACCGGTGGATCAACGGCGAATTCCTGGTAACTTTGGTCCGTCCGAATAAACCCGTCCGGCTCGCGGAAGAAGAACCCGATTCGCACAGGCTCGTTCTCAGCCGGCCGGAGTACCATCGCCACCTGCCACGACTCTGGAAAGAACCGGTCGTAGATTTCCAGGTCTGGTTCGGAGAGGAAAATCTCGCTGCGGGTATGCGAATGATACCAGCCGACTGGCTCGAGACCGATCAGTTGTTGATCCAGCCGCGCCTTATCGAGCAGCTCAGACAGCCGCTCCTGATCACCTTCCGACAGCACGAAAGAGGGGCGGGGAGGCTGAATGTCGAGGCGGCGAAAGCCCCGGACGCGAACCTGGCTGCCAGTGCGGGTCCCGAACAACACGCCACCCACTTCATATCCCCCCGAGAGATAGCTCTCGAAGGCGTCCATGACATGGGTTAATATGCCGTTCAGAACCGGCCGAGCATATTCGATCACCGGTGCGTGGCCTGGAACACTCCAGAAGCCCGCATCGAGCCTGCTTTGCGCCGGCATCATACGCGTATTATGAAAGTACCATAATTCCACCCCCCTTTTCTCAGATGCCTCGGCCTGAGATATAATCGGGCTACTACCGTAATCCGGCTTGGTTCGGTACCAAGGCGCCCGATAACGGCGCGAGGACCCATGACTACCATTACTCACGTCACGCAGCCGGGATCCCGGCCCCTTACCTGCCTCGCCATGCTTCTGGCGTTCGCAAACCATCCGGTGCCCGCAATATCGCAGACCGGAGCGAATCGAATGCAAGGCGCCGCGGCCGGCGTCAAAATCAGTGTCAAGGAAGGAGACGGCGCACTCAACAATATCCAAAGCCAGCGCGCCAAGGAGCCGCTGGTGGTTGTCACCGATGTCACCGACCATCCCATCGCGGGCGCTTCGGTCACGTTTCTGTTGCCGGACCTGGGACCGAGCGCATTGTTTCCCGCCAGCGGATCAACGCTCACCGTGATAACGGGCGCCGATGGGTTGGCGCTGGGCCGCGGCATGCGTCCCAACAATGTCGTGGGCGAATTTCAGATTCGCGTGGTGGCGGCTTATCAGGGGCAAACGGCGCGGGCCATTCTCACGCAGACCAACGCGGCATCAAAGCCGGCCGGCTCGGGCGGCGGCAAGACGGCGTTGCTTGTTGCACTCATCGGCGGCGCGGGAGCCGCGCTGGCCGTCGGCGTCACGCGCGGTGGAAAGACCGCGGTTACGCCGGCAGCGAATCCGACAACGATTTCCGCGGGTGGATCGAGCTTTGGTCCCCCGAGATAGAGTGCTCCCATCCATCATGAAGTCCTTTCACCGGCAATGCCGGCTGTGGCTTTGGCTAGTCACCGCCGTTCCTGTGGCCGCGCAGCTTCAAATCACGACAAATGCATCTCTGCCCGCCGGCATGGTCAATCGCACCTACAATCTGACCATGGCTGCCAGCGGGGGCGTGCAACCCTACTCCTGGTCGCTGCAAACCGGCGATGTTCTGCCACCCGGGCTTTCAATCGCCGGGAACGGCTTGATTGGCGGTACGCCAACTTCCGTGGTGGGAACTCCCTTCAACTTCACCCTTCGCGTACAGGACAGCACCTCACCCACCCCCGTTAGCGCCACGAAGGCATTCTCTATAAGCATCCTCAACGAGCTGCTCATCTCAAATGCAAGCCTCCCCAACGGAACGCAAGGCGTTGCCTATTCGGCGAGCCTGGCGGCCACCGGAGGCCAGGGCTCTTACGTCTGGAATGCAAGCGGCATGCCCACCGGGCTGTCGATCAATTCCTCCACCGGAGCGATCACGGGCACTGCCAGCGTCCCGGGTCCTTTTACGATCAACGCCATTGTTGCCGACAGCACGTCTCCGACACCCTTTTCCACAAACAAGAGCTTCAACATCACGATCGCCGCCACGACCAGCACTCCCACCATAACCACCAACTCGCCGCTTCCGGCCGCCACGCGCACCATCGCCTACGGCGTGACGATTCAAGCCACGGGTGGAACGACGCCCTACACATGGTCGCTCGCGCCGGGCAGCAATCCTTTGCCGGCCGTGCTCAGCCTGAATGCATCGAGCGGACAAATCACTGGTAGCCCAACTACGGCGGGCTCCACCAATTTCACTGTACGCGTCACGGATGCGAGCGCCCAAACGGCGAACAAGGACTTCACGATCACGGTGAACGAGACGCCGTCGGTGGCGACTGCTTCGCTTCCAAACGGGAGCGCCGGTACGGCGTATAGCGCCACGCTGCAGGCGGCAGGCGGCGCCAGCCCGCTCACCTGGTCGCTGGCGGGCGGAAGTTTCCCGGCCGGACTTGGGATGAACGCCTCCACCGGCGTGATTTCCGGTTCTCCGACAACGATTGGCAGTTCCACGTTCACGGTGCGGGTTACCGACGCCAATGGCGCGAGCGCGACGCGGGAGCTGCAAATCGTCATTGGTCCGGCGCTGGTCATCACAACGGCGTCCCCGCTTCCCAACGGCACTATCGGAGTGAATTACAACCAGGCTCTCGCGGCCAGCGGCGGATCCGCGACCGGATATACGTGGGCACTGGCTTCGGGAAGCGCAGCGCTGCCGGCGGGTCTGACGCTATCGGCGGCAGGCGTGATTGGGGGGACGCCCAGCACGGCCGGGACTTCCTCATTCACCGCTCAAGTAACAGACTCCGGGGCGAATACAGCGACAAAGCTGCTCCAGATCACCATTAATGCCAGCAACCTCGCGGTTGCGACGTCCGCGCTGCCTTCAGGCGTCCTGTCGACGCCCTATACGACAACGCTTCAGGCTAGCGGGGGAACGACGCCCTACACGTGGTCTCTGGCGGCAGGGAGCAATGCTCTACCCTCCGGTTTACAGCTTTCCACCGCCGGTGTGATCAGCGGCACGCCTACAACCACCGGCGCCTCCACCATTACGGTTCGCGTGGCCGATGCGGCCACTGCGTCCGCCACCAGGCAGCTCACCCTTACCATCGTCGCCTCGACGCTCTCGATCACAACGGCCTCGCCGCTGCCGCAGGCGCTGCTCAACAATATCTATACGACGAATCTCGCCGCCACGGGCGGCAGCGGAAGCGGCTACACCTGGATGGTGGCCGCGGGCAGCCCCCCATTGCCGGCCGGTCTCCAGATCTCCGCGACGGGCGTCATCAGCGGAATTCCGACCATCGCGGCCAACCATACATTTACGATCCAGGTCACCGACACGGTTGGCGGAACCGCTACAAAGCAGTTCCTACTTGCGGTGGTAAGCTCGCTGCTGACCATCACAACCAACTCTCCACTGCCCGATGGGACTCAAGGTGTAGCCTATTCGACCACGCTTTCGGCCGCGGGCGGCAGCGGCGCCGGATACCTATTCTCGCTCACCGGGATACTGCCTCCCGGTATGGTGCTCTCGCAAAATGGACTGCTCTCGGGCACTCCCAGCTTGGCGGGTTCCTATCAGGTAACCATTCAAGTGACCGACAGCACAGGCGGAACCGCGTCCAAGCCGTTTTCGATCAACGTTGCGGCTCCCACGCTGGCAATCACAACCGCCGCGCTACCGATTGGATCCGTATCCCAAGCCTACACGGCCGCTCTTACAGCGGCCGGCGGAACTGCCCCCTACACCTGGAACATAACGATCGGTCTGCCGCCGCCCGGATTAAGCCTGAATCCCTCCACCGGCGCGATTAGCGGCGTGCCGACTCAGGCCGGGTCGTTCAACTTCGTTGTTCAAGTGCGGGATGGCTCCCTGCTCACCGCCACGGCGGATCTATCCATTCAAATCGTCACCTTGGGCATCGCCACCACCGCTTTGCCGCGCGCCACCGTCGGCGTCGCCTACTCCACTACGCTGGCGCCGATCGGTGGAACGCAGCCGCACACGTGGTCCCTGGCTCCCGGGTCGGGTCCGCTGCCACAGGGAATCACTCTGACCGCGGGTGGTCTGCTGAGCGGAACACCCGCACAATCCGGCAACTTCACTTTCGTGATTCAGGTGCGCGACAACGCCGGCCTCACCTTCGCGCGAGAGTTCGTACTGAACATATCCGCCAATATCAACATCACCAACCAGCCGCTGGCCGGCGGCAACACAGGCGTGCCATATAACGTTACGCTCAATGCTTCCGGCGGCGCGCCGCCCTATTCCTGGAGGGTGATCAGCGGAGCCATCCCCACCGGCCTGACGCTCGTCTCCGGCACGGGCATTTTGAGCGGAGTACCCGACCGGGCGGGCACATTCGATTTCGTCATTCAGGTAACCGACAACGCGGGGCAGATCGCGGAGCGGCCGTTCTCCATTGTCATTCAATCGGGGAGCGGCGGCGGCTTGTCCATAACAACCCCCTCGCTGCCGAATGCAACCGTGAACATAGCCTACTCGCAGACGCTGGCCGCCACGGGCGGGACTGCACCTTACACGTGGTCGCTGGTAGCGGGCAGCAATCCGCCGCCTCCGGGCTTGAGTCTCACTACGGCAGGTCTGATCAGCGGTACTCCGACCTCGGCCAATACCTACACCTTCTCCATTCGCGTCGCCGATGCCGCCAGCCAGTCGGCAACGCGCTCCTTCACGCTCACGGTAAACAGCGTGTCCACGACTCTGGCCATTCAAACGCCCTCGTTGCCAGCCGCGCAGGCGGGCACACAGTACGCTCAGGCGCTGACGGCCACCGGCGGCAGCGGCACAGGATACACGTGGATGCTCATCTCGGGGCAGTTGCCAGCCGGGCTGGCACTCAATACGCTCACCGGCGTGATCTCGGGCGTGCCTACCGCGGGCGTAAACGCCACATTCACGGTTCAAGTTGCCGACTCGGTGGGAGCGACAGCGTCACGTCAGTTCCTCATCGCTTTCGGCGGTTCGTTGACGATCACGACTCCATCGCCGCTGCCCAACGGGACAACGAATGCAGCCTATACGGCGACCACAATTCAAGCCGCCGGCGGCAGTGGAACGGGTTACGCGTGGATCACGAGCGGGGGCCAGTTGCCGGCGGGCATGAGCCTGACTGCGGCGGGGGTGCTCACAGGAGTGCCCACTGCGGCGGGCAGCTTCACATTCACCGTGCGCGTCACCGATTCTCTCGGGGCCACCGCCACCAAAGAGTTTACTCTGGCGATCCTTGCGCCCGGCAGCCTCGCCGTTACAACGGCGTCGCTGGCCAACGCCATCGTCAGCGTCCCCTACACAGCCACATTGACCGCATCGGGAGGCGCGCAGCCTTACACGTGGACGGTGAGCGCGGGATCGCTTCCGGCCGGATTCAGCCTAAGCGCAGCCGGTGTGATCACGGGCGCCTCAGCCACGCCCGGCAGTTTCACGTTCACAATTCGCGCGCAGGATACAACCGGCGCAAGCGCAACGCGCCAGTTCACCATCTTCGTCGCGTCGGCGGGAGTTTCGATCAGCACGGCTTCCGTACCACCAGCAACGGCCGGTTCCAACTATAGCTTCACTCTGACCGCGGGCGGCGGTACGCCTCCCTATAGCTGGACGATTTCGGGTGGACAGATGCCGCCTGGCCTGGGGTTGATTACAGCGAGCGGCCAGCTTACCGGGGTGCCCATAATCCCAGGGACATACAACTTCACCGTACAACTGACGGACTCGAGCGGCGCCGTATCCACGAGGGCACTATCCATCGTGGTCAACCCGTCACTCAACATAACCACGACCTCGCTGCCGGGAGGCTCGCCGGGCGTTGTTTACAACCAGACGCTGCAGGCCACCGGTGGCGCGGGCCCGCCATTCAGTTGGACGGTAACGCTCGGCAGTCTGCCTCCCGGATTGACGTTGAACCTTGTGACTGGTGCAATCAGCGGAACGCCGTCGGCTTCCGGCTCCTTCGCTTTTTCGGTGCAAGTGGCCGATGCGGCCGCGTCCACCGCCACGGCGCAGCTTTCCATCGCAGTTGGAAGCACGCTCAGCATCACTACGGCCACTTTGCCGAACGCAGCGACGGGCATTGCTTACAATCAAACTCTGTCGGCTACTGGAGGCGCGCCTCCGCTGCAGTGGACCGTGAGCGGCGGCGCTCTTCCAGCCGGGCTCTCATTAACGGTGGCTACGGGTGTTATTTCGGGAACGCCTACCGTGGCAGGTTCCTTTAACTTCACCGTGCGCGTACAGGACGCAACCGGTGGGACGGCCACACGCGCCCTTTCCCTGGTCGCCGCCGAAGGGCTCTCGATCAAGACACCCACCGCGCTGCCCGCCGCCACGGAGGGAGCCTCCTATTCGCAAACCTTGCTGGCCGCGGGCGGAACGGCACCCTATACATGGTCGGTCAGCGTAGGCGCGCCGCCTCCTGGTCTGTCACTGAATGCGTCCTCAGGCCTGATCTCCGGCACGCCTTCCGCGGCCGGCAGCTACAGCTTCATTGTTCAAGTACAGGATGCGCAACAGCAGACGGCCACCAAAGCTTTCACCGTCGCGGTTGGCGCGCGAATTACGATTCTCACTCCTTCGACGCTGCCTTCGGCCACGGCGCGCGTGCTCTTCAGCGAAACGCTGGCCGCCAGCGGCGGCACGCCGCCGTACGCCTGGGCGCTCGCTCCGGGAGGCACGTTGCCAATCGGGATTACGATCGATCGCAACGGCGCCATCACGGGCACGCCGGCCAACGCGGGCGTGTTTATTTTCTCCGTCCAGGTGACCGACAGCCAGAATGCGACCGCCTCGAAATCGTTCACGCTCAGCGTCGGGGCCGGCCTTAGCATCACTTCCTCGACCTCTCTGCCGGCAGCGGTGGCCGGGACGCCGTACTCGCAATCGCTTGCCGCCACGGGCGGCCAAAGCCCGTATTCCTGGAGCATGACATCCGGCAGTCTGCCCTCCGGACTGAGTCTAAACGCAGGCGGAGTGATCAGTGGAGCGGCGCTTGCCACGGGCACGTTCTCCTTCACGGTTCAAGTCGCCGATGGCGTACGCGCCTCAGCCACGGCCAGCTTCACGCTGTTGGTGCGCCTGCCCCCAACGCCGGCGGTCAGTTTCACCGGGCTGACGGAGACCGTCCAGCCCGCGCAACAGCCGCGCCTCAACGTCGGGATCGCAACTTCTTATCCGGTTCCCATCACGGGAACACTTACGCTTACCTTCTCATCCGATGCCGCCGTTCCGGCCGACGATCCCGCAGTCGTATTCACGAACGGCCGGCGCACGATCGACTTCACCATCCCCGCCAACAGCACTCAGGCGCAATTACCCGAAGGCTTCGCCATGCAGACGGGAACTGTGGCTGGGACCGTTACGCTGTCAACGGTGCTGCGGGCGCAAGGCCAGGAGATCACCCCGTCACCGGTCCCCAGCCAGGTGTCGCGTGTAAGCCGGAGCGCGCCGGTGATCCGTTCGGTACGGGCGCGCCGCGTCGCGGGCGGGTTGGAAATCGAGATTACCGGATTTGCCACTTCCCGCGAAATCACCTCCGCGCTGTTCCGCTTCGCAGGGACGGCCGGCAGCGCGTTTCAGACTGCCGAGATTACGGTGCCGCTCACCGACGGCGCACAACGCTGGTATCAGAGCGAGCCGTCGCGGCCCTTCGGCAGCCAGTTCACTTTGACACAGCAGTTCAGCGTTCAGGGAGACACCGGCGCGATAGGGTCGGTGACAGTGACGATGACCAACGCGCAAGGAACTTCGCAGGCAGCTTCAGGGAATTTTTAATTGGGCTTTCGCGGAAAATGAAGCGCCATTCCGGTGAAGCCGATCAGAAAGAGCGCCCAGCTCAAGCTCCAGCCCGTGAGCAGGTGCGCAATGAAGCCCTGTAGCGCGGCCGACTCGGATAGACAAATTGCAAAGATAAAGCCATTGCGCGATTCGCCCAAACTCGCACGCAGGGGAAAGGAGCCGGCCACAGCCGCCAGCGCGAGCCCTGCCAGAACATATGCGACCACCTCGTTGACTCCCGGCTCAGTTGGCTCTATCACGAAGGTCAAGCCATAGAACACGGCCATCGAAGAAGCGATAGCCACCCAGAGAATGAGGCGAACGTGGAATTCCGAAGTCATGGGCTTATTTAATTCGCTCCGCGCAGCTCGCCGAGCAGATCCGCAGCCCGGTACACTTTCTCCAGCGCTTCCAGCATCGCCGAGCTGTGCACCGCCACGGCGCGGTTCACCGTCTCATCGAATCCGTAATTGCCGCCGAGCGAATGTATGTTGCCATCGAATATCAGTCCGACGATGCGCGCCTCCCGGTCGATCATCGGCGAGCCTGAGTTGCCACCGATGATGTCGTTGGTTGTAACGAAGTTCATCGGCGTCTGAAGATCCACTTTGTCGCGTGCATCGAGCCAGCTCTTCGGCAGGGCGAACGGATCGCTGCCGGTGTGCCGCTCATACAGGCCACCGAAGATGGTGAACGGGCTGATCCGCCTCCCGCTCTCCTCCCATCCTTTTACCGTGCCGAAGGACAAACGCAAAGTAAACGTGGCGTCCGGATAGACTGATTTCCCGAGCGCCGCGAAGACGGCCTGTCCCAGCTTTTCCCCCAGACGCTTGTCCGGGGATTCGAATTCGTCTTCGTATCGCTTGCGTATCTGGCGGGCGATGGGATCCACTTTTTTTGCGAACAGAATCATTGAATCCGTGGATGCATCCACAGCGCGCTTTCCACCTTCAAAGAGCGCTTTGCGCACAGCGGGATCGGCCAGCTTGGTTTCACCGATCAGTTCCGTAGCGATCTCGCGCGGAGAGCGCTTGCCAAGAATCTGTTTCACAGCCGCATCGTCCGGCCCCAGTGCTTCTCTCAGCCTCGTCAAGGCGAACGTGAACATCTCGATGTCGAATTCTTTGTATACCGGCGCCGGGGAAAGTACGGCCTGACGCAGCTCCGGGATTCGCGCTTCGGCGTATTCCTCCAGCCGCTTCTCGTTTGGCTTGCCGGCCTCTTCGGCCATTCTTACCAGCCGCAACGCCTGCGAGTAGAGCCTTGAGCGGAGGCCGCGCTGCCGCTCGATATGGATGTACGGCGTTCTGTGCTGGCGCTGTTTCCCCGTCACCTTTTCAATGTCGCTCCATAAAGAGCCGTACTCGCTCTTCAGCTTGGCATCGGCCATGATCTTTCTCTGAAACTCGCTTTCGGCCAAGCGCTTCTGGTTGAAGAATGCCGTGCTTAGCAACGCCCCGTGTTGGCCGCGAAAAGCCTTTAAGCTGTTCTCCACCGAAAGCAATTCGTCTTGTGAGATTCGTTTCTGCTCCGTTCCACGCGTTTGAAACTGTGTAAGGTAGCCGCGGTATTCGGCCAGATAGAGGAGCATATCGGGGAGGATGACGTCGCGCTCGAATTCGAGCATGGCCACGGTGTGCTGGCGGTCCGTGGAGCCGGGATGTCCAGTAACGAAAGTTAATTCGCCCTCTTTGGCCCCGGCCCGCGACCAGGTAAAGTAATGGTCGGTTGGCGCCGGTTTGCCGCTTGCATAAGCGCGCAGGAAAGTCATGTCGAGGTTGTAGCGCGGGAACATGAAGTTATCGGGATCGCCTCCGAAGAACGCGATTCCCATTTCGGGGGCGAAGACCAGCCGCACGTCCTGATAGCGGCGGTACTTGTAGAGATTGTATTCACCGCCGGAATAGAGCGTTACCACTTCGCATCGCACATCGTCGCCCGACGTGCAGGCTTTCTCGATACGGGCGATCTCGGCTTTACGCGCGTCATTGGCGGCCTGGTCGGTAAGCCCTTTCACCGACGCGGCGATGCGCGAAGTGACGTCGGTGATCTCGCTGAGCTGATTGGCTTCCAGGTTGGGGCAGCGGATCTCCTGCTCCCGGCCTTTGGCCTGGAACCCGGCGGAGAGATAATCCTGCTCGCGCGTAGAAAGCGCCTGAATGCAGCTTGCGGCGCAGTGGTGGTTGGTCATGATCAGGCCGTTCGGAGAAACGAAGCTCGCCGAGCAGCCCTGGGCCAGCCGCACAGAAGAGAGGCGAACGCGGTCAAGCCACTGCGGAGAGGGGGAAAACCCGTACTTGCGCTCCACCGCCTGGCGCGGAAAGTTGTTAAAAGTCCACATGCCTTCCTCGGCCGCCGTGTAACCGGCAATGGAAAGTATGCATATCAAGAACCGAAGCATACTTGGAGGGTAACAGAACTCTCCGGCGTCAGTGAGCCGAAGTGCGTGCTGGCGGTTGTTGCGGCAAAACAGGGCGGCCATCCCCCGGGCTGTGATATCCATAATGTATGCTCCTCTGGCTCATTGCGGGCCTTAGTCTGCTGGCCCAAACTCCAGACGAGCTGGCTTTTTTTGAAGCCAAAGTGCGTCCGGTGCTCGCCGGACAATGCTTTGCCTGTCACAGCGTCAAAGCCAAGACTCCCTTTGCCGGGCTGAGGCTCGACAGCCGCGAGGCGATGCTCAAAGGCGGCGATCATGGCCCCGTTCTTGTTCCGGGCAAGCCCGGCCAGAGCCGCCTGGTTGAAGCCGTTCGATTTCAGGGGCTGCGAATGCCTCCCACCGGCAAGCTGCCTGACGATCAGATCGCAAATCTTGTTCGCTGGGTGGAGATGGGGGCGCCGTGGCCGAAGCAGCAGGCGGCCTCCGTTGCTCGTGCCCCTGACCCGCTGCGAGATACTTTGGGGCACTGGGCCTGGCAACCGCTTCAGCGCCAGCATGCAACCGGCGCCGGCATCGATACTTTTCTTTCGAAGAAACTGGAGGCCGCGGGCCTGTCGTTTTCGGCCGCGGCAGACCGGCGTACCTACATCCGGCGGCTGAGCTATGATCTCATTGGCCTGCCGCCCACGCCGGAACAAGTGGATGCTTTTCTCGCCGACACCTCGCCGGCCGCGTATGAGAAGCTCGCCGATCGGCTGCTCGGCTCTCCCCACTTCGGAGAGCGCTGGGCCCGTCACTGGCTCGACCTGGCCCGTTTCTCCGATGCCGGCTTCAATAACATCCGATATCCTTACGCATTCACTTACCGCGATTGGGTGATTGCGGCTTTCAACGAAGACATGCCGTATGATCGCTTCGTGATGCGCCAGTTGGCCGCGGATCAGCTTGAGGGGCAGGACGAACGGCGTCATCTGGCGGCGCTTGGCTTTCTCGCGCTTGGCCACAATCCGCCCCGCACCACCGCGCTTCCGGACAAGATAGATGACCGCATAGACACGGTGACGCGCACTTTCCTCGGGCTTACGGTAAGTTGCGCCAGGTGTCACGATCATAAATACGATCCCATCCCGACACGCGACTATTACTCGCTGTTCGGCGTCTTCGCCAATACGATCGAGCCCGAGAATCCCACGCGCATTTCCGATGCCGCCGTACCGCGCCTGGACCGCTTCTATCTGCCGAGGCTTGCCGAGCGGCTGGCCTTGATCCGGAAATACAAAGAGGAGCGGATTGAGGAGCTGCGCGCGGAAGCGCGTGAGCCGGAGGCGGTCAAAAAATATCTGCTCACTGCATGGGAGTCGCGCAACAAAAGCAACCCGCAGGTCGAGAATCTGTCCCGCGAGCGCAACGTGAATCTGTTAATCCTTCGCCGCTGGCTCGACTTTCTTGAAACGGAACCGGCGCGCCAGTTTCGTGAGCAGGCAACCCAATCCGCCGTCCGCGCCGCGGAAGATTTTGGCGCGGCGCTGGCGGCCTCGGGTTTGCTGCAGCGGCCCGAATCGCCTGCCAACATTCCGCTCGATGCCTTTCCGTTCGTCTTGACTGAGGGTGACTTCAACACCGTCAACAACCTCCGCTGGCAGTTTGACCGGATATGCGCCGATTACGCCTATCGAGGCTCGACGCCGCGCGCCATGGCGGTCGCCGATAGAGCGCCGATTGAACCGGCGCGCGTCTTCATTCGCGGCAACATGAATGATCAGGGCGAAGAAGTTCCGCGCCAGTTCCTGGGCATTCTCTCCGGTGATCAGCGCAAGCCGTTCACGCATGGCAGCGGCCGGCTCGATCTGGCGCGTGCGATTGCCGATCCTCGCAATCCGCTAACCGCGCGTGTCATGGTGAATCGGATCTGGCAGAACTTGTTCGGGGAGGGGATCGCGCGGACCCCCAGCGACTTTGGGGTTCGCGGGGAGCCGCCTACGCATCCGGAGATGCTCGATTGGCTGGCTGTCACGTTTCAGAACGAAGGCTTGAGCATGAAGAAACTCATTCGCCGCATCGTGCTCTCCCACGCCTACCGGCAAACAAGCGCCGATAATGCAGCCTTTCGCGCTCGCGATCCGGAAAACCGCCTGTTATGGCGCATGAACCGGCGGCGGCTGGATTTTGAATCGCTGCGCGATACAATGCTGTTCGCCTCCGGCCGGCTGGATTCGACTGTTGGCGGCCCATCGTTTTCGCTGGCTGCGTTGCCTTCGCCGTCGCGCCGCGCGATGTACGCCTATGTCGAACGCGAGCGCGCTCAGGCGCTGCTCAAGAATTTCAATGCAGCCGATCCGGATCAGCACACCGCGCAGCGGCATCTGACAACAGTTCCGCAGCAAGCGCTGTTTCTTCTCAACAACTCGTTTGTCGCGGAACAGGCGCGAGCAATCGCGGAAATCTGCTCCGATGCGGGCTGCCTTTACCGGAAGCTGTTACAGCGTGAGCCTACCGGGGAGGAAACGCGGCTTGCGGAGCGGTTTTTGGCCGAGCGGGATCAGGCGTCAGCGGGCGAACCGCCGCCCGGCCCGTGGCAGTACGGCTATGGCGAGTTCGATCCAGACGGCGGACAGGTGCGCAGTTTTACACCCTTCCGCTATTTTCTGAACGACGCCTGGCAGGCCGGTCCCATCCTGCCCGACGCGGAAGCGGGAGCGGCGTTTCTCACTGCCACCGGGGGCGCTCCTGGCGACGATCTGAAACGAGCGGTGATTCGCCGCTGGCAGTCGCCCCATGCCGGCAAAGCCGATATCACGGGAACTCTCTCGCACACGTTAAACCAGTTTGAGCAACGATTCCGCCTCTCAAACGGTATCCGCGCCTGGATCGTATCGAGCCGTTCCGGCGTGCTGGGCTCGTGGCAATTTGGTCCCCCAGGGGAATGGCGCGATGCGGCGAAGACCAATCAGCGGAAAATAGACACGCATCTTAGAGCCGTCGAAGTGCTGGCCGGCGATCAGATCGATTTCATCGTAGATTCGCTTGATGACTACGAATCGGACGACTTCGTGTGGGCGCCCGTGATCCGCATGGATGGGAATCGGGAATGGGATGCCGCCGCCGGCTTTCATCGTCCCCGGCCCGTGCGATTGTCTCGCTGGCAGCAATACGCGCAAGTCCTGCTGCTCACCAACGAAGCCGCATTTGTCGATTGAATGGATATGCCGCCGATGACACGCAGAGAATGGTTGCAGCGAAGTGGCATGGGCATGGGCGCGCTCGCCTGCGGCGCGCTTCTTGAGGCCTCGATCGGGGAAAATCCGCTTGCTCCGAAAAAGCCGCCGCTTCCGGCCAAAGCCAAACGCATCATTCATTTCTTCATGAACGGCGGCCCTTCGCAAGTGGACACGTTCGATCCGAAGCCCGCCCTGGCGCGCTATGCCGGCAAAACGATTCCGATTCACCTGCGTACCGAACGCAAGACCGGCGCCGCCTTTCCCTCCGCTTTCCGATTCGACAAACACGGGCAAAGCGGCATCGAAGTCAGTGAAATCTTTTCTCACGTCGCTTCCTGCGCCGATGATCTGTGCGTCATCCGTTCCATGCACACCAACGTGCCGAACCATGAGCCTTCGCTCATGATGATGAACTGTGGCGCGGAGAACCAGGTACGTCCCAGCTTCGGCTCCTGGATCACGTACGGTTTGGGTTCGGAGAATCAAAATCTGCCAGGCTTCATTGCTCTTTGTCCTGGCGGCCTGCCGGTGCGCGGTTCGAATAACTGGCGTTCCGCGTTCCTGCCCGGCGCCTATCAAGGGACGCACATCGACACGAAATACGCGGAAGTCGAGCGGCTGGTGGAGAACATCAGAAACCACACGACCTCGCGCGAGCAGCAGCGGAGTCAGCTTGACCTGCTCGCCGAGCTCAATCGCCGTCATCTCCAGGTGCGGTCTGAGGACGCTATGCTCGAAGCGCGCATTCAGACATTCGAACTCGCCTACCGGATGCAGATGGAAGCGGCCGAGGTCTTCGACATCGGGAATGAGCCGGCACACGTCCGGGAGATGTACGGCGATACGCTCTATGGCCGCCAAACCTTGATCGGACGCCGGCTGCTCGAGCGAGGCGTGCGTTTTGTTCAGATCTGGCAGGGAGCCGGTCAGCCCTGGGATGCGCACAACAACGTGGAAGAGAACCACCGCCGGCTGGCGGGGGAATGCGACCGGCCGATCGCGGCGTTGATCAGGGATTTGAAGCAGCGCGGGATGCTCGATTCGACGCTGGTCATCTGGGGCGGAGAATTCGGCCGCACGCCTACGGTTGAGCTGGCTGCCTTCGGATCGAACTTTAACGGCTCCGGCGGACGCGATCATAACTCCTACGGCTTCTCGATGTGGCTTGCCGGTGGGGGCGTAAAGCCGGGCTTCGTCCATGGGGCGACGGACGATTTCGGGTTCCGCTCCGAGCAGAATCGCGTGCACGTGCACGATTTACACGCCACCCTGCTTCACCTGCTCGGCTTCGATCACGAGACGTTCACCTACCGCTACGCCGGTCGCGATTTCCGGCTCACTGACGTGCATGGCGATATTGTACGCGCTATCCTGGCCTGACAAACGCTATGCGATACTCCCTGCTTATTTGCCTGCTTGCTTTGCCGGGCTGCGGATCGCGCCGCGCGGCGGAAGCTCCCGAATCGCCGCGGCTTTGGTTCCGAATTGTTTTCGGCAATACGGATAAAGAGCCTGCCGATTGGTCGGGCTCCATCGAGGCGTCCGGCGGGCGGGTGGCCGCATTGACGCCCTGGCGTTTCGATAAAGACGATGCCCTCAACGCTGAAAACAACTCATGGAAGTGTTCGACGCGGCTGGCCGCAACGCACGATCCGCGCGATTGGTTTGTCGGAGCGATTCACATCGTTCCCAAGGACTTGACGCAACCCAAAGGCGCGCTGCTTCCCAACGGCATTTACGCGGCCGTTGAGAATGCCGCCGAGGTGAAGGTGGCCACACGGCAGGGCAGCTTCTCCTTCCGGCCCGCCGAGGCCGATTTCGGTCCCGGGGCGGAGTTTCTAAACGGTCGTGTCCGCGTTATCCGCGTCGCCGCGCCCGCCAATCTCACCGGGGACAGCGGGCGCGAAGACGACTACCCGGCGATCGCGGCGGATTCGGAAGGCAGAGCGTGGGTGGCCTGGATCAGCTACAAAGGCGAGAAGGAGCAGTTGATCGCCGCGCGCGCCGATGGCGCCGAGAAGCAGGCGGTGGCCGAAGGCGAGTTTTTCCGGCCGGCGCTGGCGGCGGGGAAGGGAAGGCGCCTGTGGCTGGCTGTTTCGGTCAACACCGGCGCGAGCTGGAGAATCGGCGTTACCTCGCGCGATGGATCGAGCTGGAGCAAGCTCGAATTGATCAGCGCGGGTGGTCCCGATTTGCAGCCCAGGCTGGCCTCCGATGGCGCGGGCCGCGTTTGGATCGTATGGCAGGGTTATCGCGACGGACGCTCGCGCATTTTCGCCCGTATGCATGACGGTGCGGCCTGGCAGCCCGAGCTCGCCGTGAGCGAGAACACCGCCAACGCCTGGGAGCCGTCGCTGGCAGTGGACTCCAAAGGCGGGGTTCACTTCGTCTGGGACGCTTACGACAAGGGCGATTACGACGTCTTCTATCGCTCTTACAGTGGCGGGAATCTTGGCGCACAACGAACCATCGCCTCGTCCCCATTGCGCGAGGCTCGGGCCTTTGTCGCCGCCGATCCCAAGGGGCAGGCCTGGATTGGCTGGGATGAGGGCGGCCCGAACTGGGGTAAGGATACCGGCTTCCTCATCGACCCTAAAAACGCAGCCACCAGACTTTACGATGGCCGCCGGTTACGGCTCGCGGTCATCGCGGGCGGGTCCGTGTTGAGCGCGCCGATGCCGGAAGATCATCTCGAATACCCGCAACTGGCCGGCGACTCCGAAGGCAGGATCTGGCTGCTTGCCATGTTGCGGGAAACGAAGCTTCACGCCGTGTACAGTCCTTCGCTGCAACGCGACCGGCTTCAGCAATACTCTTTTCTTGGCTACGCAGCGGCGCACCTGACCGCTTCCGGATGGTCGCCGCTGGTTCCGCTTCCCAACTCCTGGGGCCGCAACGATCTGCGCGCATCGATTGCCGCGTTGCCTGGCGGTAAGGCCGCGGTGGCATGGACCGGTGACGGACGCAGCTTCGCCAAGCCCTATCCATACATCAAGAGCAACGTCTACACCTCCACGCTGTCAGGCGCGCAACCTGTCTCCTTGAATTTAACTCCCTTTGAGCAACAATCCCCGAAGGTCTCCGTGGTGCATTCCAAGGAGACCGAAGACATCCAGCGGCTTCAGACGGCGCGCATCAACACAAAGGGCAAGAGCCTGCGCATCCTTCGCGGCGACATGCACCGGCATACGGATCTGAGTTTTGATGGCGATATCGACGGCTCGATCTGGGACTTCTACCGCTACACTATCGATGCGGCCGGTTTTGAGTATTCCGCGCTCACCGACCACAACGCCGGCGATGATACCGAATACATCTGGTGGATCATCCAGAAGTCCAACGACCTTTTTCACTACTCCGGCCGGTTCACTCCGGTGTTCGCCTATGAGCGGAGCCTGCGCTATCCCAACGGGCATCGCAACCTTGTTTGGGCGAAAAGAGGGGTGCGCTCACTGCCGCGGTCAAAGGAAGAAGAGTCCGGCGCGGAAGGCGCGGCCAAGCTCTACGATTACCTTCGCAAAACCGGGGGTCTGGCGATGTCGCATACTTCGGCGACACTGATGGGCACCGATTGGCGCGACAACGATCCGGAACTCGAGCCGCTTGTGGAGATCTATCAGGGTGACCGCACTTCCTACGAGTATGAAGGCGCCCCTCGCGCCGCCACCGCCGCGAAGCCCTACTCACAGCCAGGGGGCTTCCAGCCGAAGGGCTTCGTTTGGAATGCATGGGCGAAAGGATACAAGCTTGGCGTACAGGCCTCGAGCGACCATGCTTCGACGCACATTTCCTATGCGGTTCTTCTGGCCGAGGAATGGTCGCGCGAAGGAGTGCTCAACGCCATCCGTGCACGCCACGCCTACGGAGCAACCGACAATATTCTTCTCGATTTCCGCTCCGGCGATCAGATTCAGGGCGATATCTTCACAACTTCCCAGCGCCCGCGCATGAGTGTCCGCATTCACGGGACCGCGCCCATCTCCAAAGTCGAAATTATCAGGAACAACAAGTTTGTTTTTTCGGCGCGGCCCGGCAAAGCGGCAGTCGAGTTGAGCTACGAGGATAGCTCGGCGCAGGCGGGCGAAAGCTACTACTACGTTCGAGTGGAGCAGACCGACGGCCAATTGGCATGGTCGAGTCCGATGTGGATCACTTACCGGCCTTGAGCGGGGGCGGGCGCGGGCACCCACAGACATGGGTCGAGACGAGTCTCGACCTGGCAGCCTGAAGGCCGCGCCACGAATCGCGAGTCTGCCTGCTGGGCAGCCATTTCACCTTGTCAAGCGGAAGCTTGCGCCTGTACCGCAGATTCGAACTTTTGAAGGCGGCCGGTACGGTTCGCTTATAATAAGTGGGATTTCGTCATTAACTGGATGGAGGATTAACATGTTCCGTCTGATTGTGATTGCCGCCGCGTTTTCCTTGTCTTTTGCCGCCCGCGCGGCAATGCTGCCCACGCCGGAGCAGTTCGCCGGGTTCCGGATGGGTACCGACAAAAAGCTGCTGCGCTGGGACAAGATTGTCGAGTACATGAAGCTGGCCGCCGCCGCTTCGCCGCGGATCAAGACGGAGGAATACGGCAAGTCGACCAACGGACATCCCTTTCTGGTTCTCACCATCAGTTCGCCGGATACGATCTCTTCGCTTGGAAAATATCAGACGACGCAGCGGCGGCTGGCCTATCCGCGCGATCTGAATGAATCCGACGCCGAGGCTGTAATCGCCGGGCATAAAGCGGTATTGCTAATCACCTGCAACATTCACTCGACCGAGATCGGGTCCAGCCAGATGGTGCTCGAGCTGGTGCACCGTCTTGCCACTGAAGATTCGCCCTATGTGCGAAACGTTCTCAATCGCGTCATCTTTCTGCTTGTGCCTTCACTCAATCCCGATGGCCAGGTGATCGTTACGGACTGGTACAACAAAAATGCCGGCACGCCATTTGAGTACAGCCCTTTGAACGAGCTGTACCAAAAATACACGGGCCACGATAACAACCGCGACGCCTTCATGAACACGCAAGTCGAGAGCCGGCTGATCAACCGGCTGACCTATAAGGATTGGTTTCCGCAGGTCTTTCTCGATGAACATCAGATGGGATCGTCGGGGGCGCGAATCTTCGTGCCGCCGTTCCGCAACCCGATTAACCCGAACGTCGATCCGATGATTTGGGAGTTGAACGGATTGCTCGGCTACGCCATGGGCGCCGCTCTGCATGATAAAGGATACACGGGAATCATCAACGACGCACAATACACGAGCTGGTGGCAGGGCGGTTTTTTGATGCAGGCGTGGTGGCATAACATGGTCGGTCTGCTGACCGAAGTGGCGAGCGTGAGCATTGCCACGCCAATAGAGCAGCAGCGCGCCCGGCCCGGGGAAACCTCGCAAAATCCGGAGGTCTCGCGGGAAGAGATGCGCCGCATGGATCCGCGGCGTCCGCTGCCGCCGCCGCGCGACACGGTCGCCCGCAACACTTATCCTCGTCCATGGCTGGGCGGAAAATGGACGCTGCGCGACATTGTCGATTATGAGCTGGCCGCCACCTACGGCCTGCTGGAGGCCGTGGCCAACAACAAGGACCTGCTGGTGCGCACGTTCTACCGGCTGAACCGGAAGCAGATCGAGCTGGGGCAGAAGGAAGCTCCGTTTGCCTGGGTGGTGCCCGCCAGCCAGCACGATCGTCCGGTGGCTGCCCGCTTGTTGCAGATTCTCGATGAGCTCGGTGTAGAGGTGCACCGCGCCAAAGAGCCGTTTGAGGCAGCCGGACGCAAGTATGAAGCCGGCTCTCATGTGATACTCATGGCGCAACCGTTCCGGGCCTTCGCCAAGGATCTGCTCGAGAAGCAGACCTACATCGCGCAGCGCGGGGCCGGCGGGGCGTTGGAGCGGCCCTATGATGTCACTGGCTGGACGCTCCCATTGCAGATGGGCGTGGAAGCCGTCGAGGTGGCGCGAAAGTTCGACGCCAGGCTCGAGCCGGTGACCCCGGTTCCAGTCTCCGCGGGGCGGTTCGAAACGGGCACTGGCGCGATTGCCTGGCGAATCTCGCACGCACAGAACAATTCGTTTATTGCCGTCAACCGGCTGCTGAAATCGGGCGTGATCGTGGGATGGGCACCGGATGGCTCCATCGTGGCGCGCGGCAGGGAAGACCTGGCGCCGAAGATGCGAGAGTTGTCGATGTCGCTGGGAGTGGACATTCAAGGCACGTCAATTCTCCCGCCACAGGTGCGCGCATTGAAGACGCCGCGGCTGGGCCATTACCAGCCGCCGATGCCCAGCATGGATGAAGGGTGGACACGCTGGCTGCTGGAACAATACGAGTTTCCCTATCACAGTCTGACTAAGGACGAGGTGCGTTCCGGCAAGCTTCGCGAACGCTTCGACGCGATCGTATTCGCGGATATTCCCAAACAGACCCTGGTGCGCGGCATGAGCTCCGAGTGGGCGCGGCCGGAGTTGCGCGGCGGGCTGGGCGAGGAAGGCATTACAGCGCTGCGTGAGTTCACGCGGGAGGGAGGGACCGTGATTGCCATCGGGTCCTCGACTCTGCTGCCGGTGGAAGAGTTTCCGCTTCCGCTCAAGAATGCGCTCAAGGGCCTGCGCCCGGACCAGTTCTCCTGCCCCGGCTCCATTCTCAAAATTTTCGTCGATCCCGGCTCTCCGGCCGGCTATGGGATGCAGGGTACGGCCTCGGCATATTTCTATAACGACGTTGCGTTTGAACCTGCGCCGGCGCTAGGCGGTTCGACGGTGCGCGTCATTGCGCGCTATCCCGCCGGCGACATTCTTGCGAGCGGCTGGATCGGCGGCGAGCAGCACTTGCAGGACCGCATAGCCGCCGCCGAAGTCAGCTTCGGAAAAGGGCGGGTGATCCTGCTCGGATTCAAAGCACAAAATCGCGCGCAGCCTCATGGCACATTCAAGCTGTTGTTCAACTCGCTGCACTATGCCGGTCTCGATGCAGGCGGCACGGGGACGGGCGCGCCGCCAACCACGTCGGGAAGCGGAGCGCAATAATTGGCGCCATCACAAGCGCGGCAACGATTGCCGGATCGTCTCTAGCGCATCCGGAGGCCCAAACCCGCCGGATTTAGTAACCACAACCAGATTATCGGAGGCTCCACCCATCAGCCGGCCCCATGGAACACCGGGCAGGATCTCGTCCGCCAGCCGGATGCCCACAGCCTCCAGCAGCAGGCACACCAAGCTGGCGGTATCGCCGCCAGTGAGCATGAGTGCCCGCGGCCGCAATGAGGGCAACAAGCGGCAGAATGCTTCGAGCGCCTTGGTTTGGGCCGGACTCCAGTCGTATTCAACCAGCGTGTCGGCGCCTTGGCGGATTGAGGAAACGATGGCATCGAGCGGTTCGATGAGAGAGAAGCGCGGGTATCGCCACTGCGACAATTGCCGCAAGGTGGCCTGATGGATGGTGCCGGCCAGCAACACGGCGGGGCCGGTGGCCGGCTCGGGAAGAGCGGTTGGCCGGCGGTCCTGTTGTGCGAGCAGAGAAGCGTATTGACGCGCCAGGCCCGCCGAACCGGCCAGCAGCGGGCGCGGCCTGCACTCCAACGCCCGCGATGCGATGTCAAACAAATCCCGATCTGTGGCGGCGTCGAAGACGACGATGTTGTCCTGCTCGAAAAGGGCCCGCACGTTGCATTGAGGCTGCCCATGCACGACAAGTTCCCCATCCACGACGATGCGGCCCTGATCCGGGAAAGAAGGCGCCAGCCAGATCCGGCTCCCGGCGGCCGCGGCCTGAACCGCGTGTAACGCGGCCGGCACTTCTCCGCGAAGCGTGGAATCGACCTTCAGGTAGGCCGGCCGGATCTGAAGCCGGCGAAGGCGCTGGCAAGCGTCACGGACGAGATGTCCGGTAGTGGCGGCGTCGCGGTTACGGGTTTCGGTGTTAATAATGTGGACCGTCGCCGCAAAGGGATCGAGTGAAACACCAAAGAGCCAGGCCACGGCGGGAAGACCGTGGCGGGCGAAGGCGACACCACAGTCGCAGGCCCCGGTGAGGTCGTCGGCGATGACGCCGATTCTTTCTTCTCTAGGCGCGTTAGCGCGAAAATGGCCTTGGAGACTCAGAATGGTACGTCGTCGTCGGAGGCGACGTCCGGAAAGGAGGATTCGGCGCTGGTAGCGGATGGCGCCGTTCGGCTAGCCGGAGAGGCGGACCGCGGCATCGAGACGACCGGATCGGGCTGCTCTCCGCGCCCGCCAAGCAGAACGATCTCGTCAACCACCACTTCCGTCATGTAGCGCTTATTTCCGTCCTTGTCGTCGTAGCTGCGCGTTTGCAGGCGTCCTTCGACATGGACCTGCTTGCCTTTGGTGAGATAGTTTGCCAGATTCTCGGCGCGCCAGAGAATCACGTTGTGCCAGTCTGTTTCGTCCCGCCATTCCCCGGTCTGGCTGTCCTTGACTCGCCGTGTCGTGGCAATGGAGAAAGTGGTGCGGGCGACGCCGCTGGGTGTGAATTTGGTTTCGGCATCACGGCCTAAATTGCCGAGGAGGAACACTTTGTTGACGCTTCGGAATGCCATACTGTTTAGCAGCGTAACACAATCACCCGTCTGGATTAAGGCAGAATGAAAAATCCTCGATGATGGCGCGGGCAACCGTGATCGGGTTGGGATCGCGATAGCCGCCGGCGTCATTGTAGCTGCTCTGAACGTGCCTCCAGCGGGTGTGAATCCCTGTTTGAATCGAAATGAGGCGGTCGTCTTCGATCTCCTCGCCGTCGCGGAAGTTCAACTGGCAGGCAAAGACGCGGCCGGGCTTGTCCGGGTTGTACAAGGGGATTCCGAATTTACGGCAGATCAAAGGCCGGTAGTCGTAGATTTGACATTCGCCGTCTATTAAAGCGGGACAAGCCAGCCGCGACCCCGGCGGAGGGAGATTGCCCCAGGCTTCCTGCTCCCCTTTGATTGCGACTATTTTCTGGCGTGCCTCCAGGTAAGGGATAGCTCGATCGATGAGCTTTTTGCGGGCCCCTTCCGGCATCTGGCGGAGTCCGGCGGAAATGCAACCCGCTTCGATTTCGGTGATCTGAAAGAGCTGATGGCAGCAATCCGAGCAGCCGGGCCGGCATTGAATGCGAGAGCCATGGAGGCGGCGGTTCCGGGCGAATTCCTCATCGACGGCTGTACAGGTTTTGCTGTATTGGTCGATTACAGGTTCAAAGCCGGGTATTTTCATCTAGTACCGCGCTACCAGTTTCCCACTTTCCGGTGGTTGCTGGAGCTTGGAACCGTATCCGGTCACGACGATTGAAATATTTTTTTCGATGCCGGGTTCAGGGCATCGGAAAGCGCGCGCGGCGCGGGCATGGGCGGGGATAGACATGACAGAAAGGGTGAAATAGTGCTGGTGGTACTGTAGTTTTCTCTGCGGTATTATTTTCGTTTGAAGAATCCAAGAGTTGTAGGATAATACGTGGTAACCACTGGTGTTGTCCGAAGGATTCGGGAAGTGGAGCTTGTGCGGGTCTGGGGATGGAAACTATGCTAGCGCCCTGGATGTATAATCAAGACGGCGGGTTGGTGTCCTTGATGAAGTGCAAGCCCTTGGCGGGCCAATTTGGACTCTGGCTAGGTACGGTTGCCTTGTGCGCGCTGGCGATGTCCGCGTTTGGGCAGACGCAAATGCAGGGGGGCGGCGGGCCGATCCGAATTTTCAATACGGACATGGCCGTCATGGAAATGCAGGAGGTGCGAAAAGACCTGCCCTGCACAGTGACCCCCGCCAGAGCCAACCTGGGATTCGATCTGAAGTTCCACGCCGGCTACGAAGTAACGATCCCATTGCGTGAATTGGCGGGCAGCGAGAATCTGCTGACAATCCTGTTCCGTGTCATCTCGGAAACCCGCAAAGACGAGCCCTACTACTTCATGCAGCGTGTAAGGGTGCCCTCGATCGAGGAAGAAGCCAAAGGGGAGGCCTACCTGCAAGGGAGCTTCGATATTGGCGAAGGTAAATATCACATTGACTGGCTGATGCGGGACCGCAGCGAGCGCGTCTGCTCCTTTTATTGGGATTCGGAAGCGCAGCTTTCCCAGAAAGACAAGCCGATGTCATTGGTGATCCCTCCTCACATTGCACGGGCAAGCGAATGGGAGCAATTCAAAGAAGAGCCGCCGGTGGAACGCAATGACGCGGATGGGAACCTGAACGTCAAGGTATTGGTCAATTTTGCTCCGCAGAACTCCCGGTCTGCAACCTTACAGCCCATGGATACGTCGGCATTAGTGTCGATGTTAAGAACGATTTCGAGGGACCCGCGGATTCACAAATTCACGCTGGTGGCCTTCAATCTCCAGGAGCAACGTATCGTCTACCGGCAGGAGGAAGGAGACCGCATCGATTTTCCCAAGCTTGGCGAAAGTCTTGAGTCGCTAAGGCTTGGAACCGTGGATTTGAAGCGGCTGGCGGTAAAAAGCGGAGAGACGGAGTTCCTGACGGAATTGATCGCCAAGGAAACCGGTTCGGAAAAGCAACCCGATGCGCTCATCATCGCGGGGCCAAAGGCAATGCTGGAGTCCAACATACCCGCGGAGACACTGAAGGAAGTCGGGGATCCGAATTTCCCCATCTTCTATCTGAACTACAACCTGAACCCGCAGTCGGTTCCGTGGCGCGATGCGATCGGACATGCGGTAAAGTTCCTCAAAGGACACGAATTCACGATCTCACGCCCGCGTGATTTGTGGTTTGCCGTTTCCGAGATCGTCTCTCGCGTCGTCAAGACAAAACAGGTAAAGCAGCTTCAGGCAGCATCGGGAAATTGATTCTATGCTTCAGGTAGCAGTTTACGCACTAATGGCATCCTCCCCCGTTCTGTTGCAAGTGGATCATGCCAAGAGTCTGGCTCCGTATGTACCGTCGCCACAGCCGATCGTGGAGAGAATGCTGGACGCGGCGCAACTTAAACCGGGTGAAACTTTGATGGACCTGGGGTGCGGAGACGGCCGTATCCTCATCACAGCCGCAAAGAAGTACGGCGCCAAGTCGATTGGCTTTGAGTTGAACAAGAAACTTGTGGAAATGGCACGCGATGCCGCTGAGAGGCAAAAGCTCAGCGATAGCGTGCGTATTGTGGAGGGCAACCTTTTGGAGGCGGACCTGACAGGCGCCGACGTGGTGACTCTATATCTGCTCACGGATTCCAATTCCAGGCTTCGCCCGAACCTGGAAAAATACCTCAAGCCAGGCGCGCGTGTCGTTTCCCACGATTTTGAGATCACCGGCTGGAAATCGGTGAGGGTCGAGGAAGTGCACGTCCACGGCCGCAATCACAGGATCTACGTCTACCAGATCGGGAAAAACTAGCCGCCGCGCTTTCTGTGCGGGGTTTGCAACGCCGCCGCGGCGATTGCGGCGGCTAAACATAACCACGCCAGCCAGTCTCCAAAGCGCGAATAAAACGTCAAGTCCTCAATCGGAGTGAACCGGACCCGCCCGGCCGTCAACTGAAACGGCGGCAGCCGAGAGGCGATCCGGCCGGCCGGATCGATTGAGGCGGTGATGCCGTTGTTAGTGGCTCGAATGAGCCAGCGGCGATTCTCGGCGGCGCGCATTCTCGCCAACAGCAGGTGCTGTTCCCGCGCAGCGGAGCGTCCGAAGTAGCCATCGTTTGAGAGGTTCACCAGCACGGAGGCTCCCCGCGCGGGAAAGTTACGCACATAATCCCCGAAAACGGACTCGTAACAGATAAAGACGCCGAGCCTGGAACTTGAGCCCGGCATAATAATCTGATTGACGCCCGGAGTGAAATCACCCGCCTCGGAAGAGATTTTGCGGATAAAACCGAAAGGCGGGGGGACGAACTCACCGAACGGGACAAGCCTTACCTTGTCGTAGCGGGCGGCCAGGGAGCCGTCACGGCCGACCAGGAATGCGGAGTTCAATGGAGCGCCGGAACGCGCATAGGCGACCGCGCCGAACAGGAAATCCGCCTGCGACAGGGTAGCAAGCTGAAGCGTCTGCTCCCGGAAGAACGCGTCAATTTCGTAATAAAACGGCGCCGGGACTTCGGGCCAGACGATCAGCGCCGGGGCTGGTTTGCGTGTGAGAGCCTCTTCGAGCGAAACCGAGACGAGCCTTCGTATCGTCTCCTGGGTGGTGGAGGCCGACCAATCCGCGCTCTCATCGATATTGGGCTGCACGACGACCGCCGACTGGCGGCCTTGTTCCAATTCCGGCATGGCAGGGAGCAGGTAGACCAGCGGCAGGGCGAGCAGCGGCAGGAGTTGTTTCCGGGGACGGCGCAGCAGAAGCAGCGCCGCGGCCGTGTTCATCATCGCAAATGCGAGTGACAGGCCGTGGACGCCCGCGTAAGGCGCCAAGCGCATGAGCGCGGCCATATCGATGCCGGTGTTTCCGAGAGCGAGCCAGGTGAAGCCGGAGTATTGCTGAGTTCGCTCGATGCCGGTCCATAGAGCCGGTACCAGCAGCAAGGCCAACCTGGTTTCGATCAGGTAGCCGGCCAGACATTGAAACAAAGCCCAATGCAAGGCTTTGATGGTGCAAAACAGGAAAAAGGTGAGCCAGGCCAGGGGTAGACTCAAGCCGGCGTAGCCGGCAAGCACACCGCCGATCCAGTAACAGACGCCGAACCAGTAGACGAATCCGGCCGCCCAGCCGTAGAGCGCCCGTCGTTTTGCGTTGGTTTCCCGAGCCGCGCCGAGCAGGGCAGGCGCCAGGCAAATGGGTGCAAGCCCTATGTAGCTGAACCCCGGTAACGCCAGGACGAGCAGTAGCGCTCCTGAAACGGTGAGAGCGAGGCTGATCACTCCGGGGAGGCCTGCTCGTTTACGAGGTCCGCCATGTAGGAGCTCCGGACGAAGGGACCGGAGAAAACCATGCGAAAGCCGAGGGAAAGCCCGAAGTCGCGGTAAGCATCAAACCTTGCCGGGCTGACGTACTCGGAGACGGGGAGATTGCGCCGGGTTGGCTGCAAGTATTGGCCGATGGTGGCGACGTCGACGTCGGCGCCGCGCAGGCCGGCCAATAAATCGTGCACCTCCGAGGGTGTTTCGCCAAGGCCGACCATGAATCCGGATTTTGTAAGCAAATCAGGCTTGGCTAGACGCGCATGCCGGAGTACGGCCAGCGATTGCCGGTAATCGGCCTGGGGCCGGACCCGGCGGTAAAGCCGGGGGACAGTCTCCATGTTGTGGTTGAAAACATGCGGCCCGGCATCAAGGACACGATCGACGGAGCGCAGGTCGCCGCAGAAATCGGGAGTCAGCACCTCGACACGCGCCTGGGGCAGCGCCTGGCGGACCAACGTGACCGTCTTTGCAAAGTGTTTCGAGCCGCCGTCGGGCAGATCATCGCGATTGACGCTGGTGATGACAACGTAGCGTAGGCGCATCGCTGCCGCCATGCTCGCGACATTTTCCGGCTCATCCGCATCGAGGACAAATTCCTTGCGGAGGGGATTTCCTTTCGGAACGGAGCAGAATCCGCATCCCCTTGTGCAGAGATTGCCGAGAATCATGAACGTGGCCGCGCCGCGATGGAAACACTCATGGATGTTGGGGCAGCGCGCCGATTCACAAACGGTATGCAGGCTGAGGCGCCTGAATTCCCGCTTAAGCGCTGTCACGGATTCATTATGCGTGTTTCCCTTTCGAAGCCAGGCAGGGAGCCTCGGGGCAGGAACCGGGCGGATTTGTACCAGCGGATCGCTCACTAGTATTTCCGCAGGTAAGGTTTGCTGAAGCCGGCTTGTTCCAGATCCTCGCGCGCTTTACTGATGGCTGCCGAGTCCTGAAGAGGCCCCACCAGGACGCGAAACAGAGATGGACTTGGCCCGGGGACCAGGGAGGCAGTCAGACCTTTGCGATTCAGAATATCCGCGATGATCTCGCAATCCTGACGTGTACTGGCGACGACCTGGAGGAATGTCTGGCCGGGGGCCGGATCGCCGGTGGCGGTAAATGACGGAGGCCGGGACCGGGCGGCTCCGGGGTCGCCGGTTTGGGGATTCTCTTTTTTCTGGGGTTCCGGCTTCTGGGCAGCTACCTCGGGCGTCTTGGGTTGAAGGACCAGGGGCTCCGTTTCGTCCGGGGTGCGGCGAGGAGGAAGATCGGCAGGTTTGGCTTGCTCGCCTGGCAGGGGCTTAGGTACGATTATTTCGCCGCTGCCCGGCTCCGGCTGAGGCTTGGTGGGGTCAAGCATGAGCGGGTCCGTCTTTTTCGCCGCAAGTACGTCCGCGGAAACGGAATTCTTGCCCACAATGTAGCCCATCGTGAAAAACACGCCCAAAAGCACCACGATGATAAAGAAGACGCTGAGCAATTGCCGGTTGCCCAGAATCAACTCGAACTCGCCATCTTCGCTACGTGCCATGATGATTTCCCGTTGGAAGCGACGCAGGCGGCTATTTGCCACCCCTACAGTCGAGAATATATCGGTTACCATACCCGGCACAACTAGAGGAAAGTATTCGGCGCAGAAGAAGAGAATTGCCCTAGAGACGAAGATAGGTAATAGTTAAGCGAGGGCGGTGTGAATCCCTGGCTGGTTTCGATTCTCCTGGTTGGGCTGCTTTACGGGCAGACGCCTCGCGAGATCTTCGATGAGGCTGAGCGGCTGCGCAAGCCGCAGAGCCCGGAGGCCTTAAGGAAAGCCGCCGCCAAGTATCAGGAGGCGCTGGAGGCCTACCGGACCACCGGAAACAAGGAATGGCAGGCCGTCACGCTACGGCGGCTGGGATTCGTGTATCGGGAGCTCGGCGAGTGCGAAAAGGCGGTTCCCGCACTCGAAGAATCCCTGAGTCTACCCTCCCTAGATCCAATTCGCGGCGAGGCGGCAGCCAGGCATTATCTGGGTTTGTGCATGGAATCCCGCGGCGAGTACATTCAGGCGTTGCATCAGTTGGAAAGGGCGGCGGAGTTATATCGCAAGGCCGCCGAGCCAGTTCGGGTGGCCTATGTGCTTCGGGATGCGGGCGGGGTCCGGCAGGCGCTCGGAGAATTTCAGGCCGCAGTGGATACGCTCAATGAGGCTGTGTCTGTTTTCCATGCGGCTCAGGAAAAAGCAGGGGAAGCGGAGGCGCTGAGGCGGCTGGCGCAGGCACTCTATTCGCTTGGGGAAAGCCAGCAGGCAATCGATGCTATCGAGCGATCGCTTCCGGCGCTTCGAGCAGCCGGCAGCGTGAGGGAAGAAGCTTATGCCGTGGTCACGTTGGGATTGATTCATCAATCGCTGGGCGAACAGGAAAGGGCCTTGGAGTTCCACCGTCAAGCCCTCGATCTAAACCGCCGCATACAAAACAGGCGCGGCGAAGCGGCCTCTCTGCACAACATCGGCGCCGTGTACGGCGATTTGCTCCAACACGAACGCGCGCTCGATCACTTTTCCAAGGCGCTGGCCATACATCGCGCGACCAGCTTTCACGCGGGTGAGGGAAACACGCTGCAATACATCGGCGGGGTGTTGGCGGCGATGGGACGTCATGAGGAAGCGCTTCAGTCCTATCATCAGGCCCTGGCTATCTTGCGAGGGATCGGTGACCGCAAGATCGAAGCTACGACGTTACAGCGCATGGGGCTTGCCTACGAAAAACAGGGGGACAAAACCACGGCGCTCGTCCGGCTGGAGGAGGCGCTTGCCATACGGCGCCAGATCGGCGATCCCTTCGGTCAGGCTGCCAGCCTGCATTCCATCGCGCGAGTGGAGCGGGATCGGGGCAATCTGGCTGAGGCCAGAAGGCGGATCGAAGCATCCATCAACGCATCCGAGTCCATCCGCTCTCGCGTGATGCAGCCGGATCTCCGGGCCAGCCACCTGGCTGCGTTTTATGGAGCTTACGAACTTTATATCGCGGTGCTGGGGGAACTGCATCTCCGGGAACCCGCCGCCGGATACGATCGCGATGCGTTTGCTGCCAGCGAGCGAGTGCGCGCCCGGGCACTGGCGGAGACTCTGGCCCGCCAGCAAACGGGCCTTGTCGAAGCCGCAGAACCGGCCGTTGGATTCGAAGCGATGAACCGGTTCATGGATGATGGCGCGACGCTGCTGCTCGAATACTCTTTGGGAGAAGAAGCCAGTTTTGTCTGGTCGCTGTCGCGGGGAAGGCTTCGAATGGTCAAACTGCCGCCTCGCGCAGTGATCGAGCAACAGGCGCGGCAGTTGCGCGAGATCTGGCAACTTCCGCCGCACGCGTCCGGGAAACGGGAGAGAAGCCACGCGAGGCTTCTGGCGGAAACGCTGCTCGGGCCCATCCGCGCGGAAGTGGAGCGAGCACGCAGGCTTTTGATTGTTCCCGACGGCGTTCTCCACTTCATACCCTTCGCCGCGCTCTATTTCGGCGATGACAAACGCCTGGTTGCCAGTCATGAATTAGTGACGTTGCCATCGGCTGCCACGCTGGTGGCGCTGCGAAGCCGGATGGAAGGACGCAAACCGGCGGGGAAGATGTTGGCAGTGGTTGCGGATCCTGTCTTTGAAGCCAGCGATCCGAGGGTGCGCCCGGCAACCGCGGGAGCCCGTGCTGTCGAGGCCCGTCAAGACAGGGCGGCCGAGTTGCAACGATCGCTTTCAGAGACAGGAATGCGTCTGGATGGTTCCCGCATACCACGCCTCCCCTTCAGCCGGCGGGAAGCCGCCGCCATTCTGTCCGCGGCCTCGGGTTTGCCAACGACTCAGGCGCTCGATTTCCTCGCCAGCCGTGAGACCGCCGTGAACGAGCAACTGGCTCGAAACCGCATCATTCATTTCGCCACTCACGGATTACTGAACAACGAACACCCGGAACGGTCGGGATTGATCCTGTCCCTGGTTGACGAGCAAGGGCGGCCGCGGGACGGTTTTCTAAGACTGGCCGACGTGTACCGGCTGCGGCTGCCCGCGGAGCTGGTGGTGCTGAGCGCCTGCCAAACGGCCCTAGGAAAGAACCTCCGTGGAGAAGGGGTGGTGAGCCTGGCGCGCGGGTTTCTGCATGCAGGCGCCGCGCGCGTGGTGGCCAGTTTGTGGAAGGTCGACGACCGCGCTTCAGCCGAGCTGATGAAACACTTCTATCAGGCCATGCTGCGCTCACCCGGCTTGCCGGCCGCGGCGGCGCTGCGGAAGTCCCAACTGGAGTTGCTGAGGCAGCCACGCTGGCAAGCTCCTTATTACTGGGCCGCGTTTGTGCAATATGGCGAATGGAGGTGACTCTGGCCAGCCGGAGCGCGTTCGAAAAGCTGCTGGCATTTTTGAATGACGACCGCGTGCGAGCCGGGGAGGAATACGAGCGGGCACGGCGGAAGCTCATTATTTTCTTTGAAGGGTGGCGTCAGGGTCTTTTAGCTCCGGAACTTGCCGACCGAACCCTGGACATCGTGGCCCGCCGTCTGGAGGAGGGCGTCCATGTCAAGACGGAGAGCCGGATGGGGTTTGTACTGGGGGTGGCCCGGAACGTGCTCCGGGACCATTTGAAGACGCCCAAACACACGCTTATCAGGACCGATGTGGTAAGCCCCGCCAAAAAAGGGTCAGCCGGCGACGCGCAACGATTCCACTGTTTTGAACATTGTATGTCGAGAGCACTTTCGGATTTGGAAAGGGAGCTTATTCTGAGCTTTTATCAGGAGGAGCGCAGGCGCAAGATCGAGAACCGGTCTGACATGGCCCTCCGGCTTGGGATCACGCCGGAGGCGCTGCGCAGCCGGATGCACAGGATTCGTGTCAAGCTGGAAACCTGCGTCGGAGGCTGCATGCAATCCCAACGCCCGAATGAGGAGTAAATGGAACCCGCCGCCGGACCGGAAACACGCCATCTGTTGAGGCGATACATGCTCGGATCGGTCCTGGAGGCCGAGCGGGCGCAGGTCGAGGAAAAGCTGTTTCACGACGACAGCGCCTTCGCCTTGTTGGAGGAGACGGAAGACGAATTGATAGACGACTATCTGCTGGGGCGGCTTTCCAAACAGGAACGGCGGCAGTTTGAAGAGCACTTTCTGGACTCTCCGCGGCGGCGTGAACGTCTGGCCGCCACTCGTCTGCTACTGCGGCCGCGGCCGCGGAGGAGTTTCATATGGGCCGCCGCGGCGTCGATTCTGGTGGCCGGGCTGGGGTTGCTGCTCTACCGCCAGGTGGAACTGGGTGGGGAAGTCGAGCGGCTGACAGCGGAACTAAGGCGAGAGCGCGATGCGCTCGCGCTGCTAGACAAGGAGATAGCCGGCCTGCGACAGCCAGCGGCGGCGACCATCTCCTTTCTGTTACGTTCCGGCTTGACGCGAGCCGCGGCGCGTCCGGTGCGGATTGCCATCCCGGCCGGGGAGCATCTGGTCCAGCTCGACTTGGAACGGCCTGAAGCGGCGGCCGCGCCTTCCAGCTTTCGGATTCGTGTGGAAACGGTGGATGGAAGCCAAATCTGGAGCCAGGAAGGACCGCGGGCAACCATCCCGTCCAGCCTCTTGCCCCCAAACGACTACGTGCTTACGCTGCTGGGCGCTGGCAGCGGCGGCGTTTTAGAGGAGATCGCGGACTACAGCTTCCGGGTGGTCGGCCGCTGACCGTCACGTTTTGCAACTTCCGTCCATATCCAGTTAGACGGAGGAATGCATATGCGCATTTTTGCCCTGCTGCTCGTGGCCGTTTCGCTTCTTAAAGGCCAAGGACTCAGCCTGCTCACTTTCGACACGGATTTCGCTCACATTCTGCTGCTGACGCACGGCACCCCAGACGGACTGGCGCACGCTTACAACACAGGCGTTTTCTGGGCGAACCCGGGAAACGTGACTGACACGGTCTCATTGGTGACGATGGACGGCTCCCTGCGGCACGTCTTTGCGCCGGGCACGCATGGCGAGCCCCCTAATATCACCAGGTTCAACTACAAGCGGACACTGGCCGGAGCGGGGACCGGCCTGTTCGGGTCCATCGAAGCATATGGAACGTATCATCCGCCGACCGGCCATTGGGATGTCTTTTACGCGGCTTTGTACGGAGAGGTAACGAGCGGCACGATTACAGGCTTTGCCGGAGGCGTGGTTGGCGTGCATATAGCCACCGCGGGGCCGCTGTTTCGTGGCGGGGGGAATAGAGGTGACCCTCCACCCGCCGGGGGCGGGCCGTGCGGGCCACCCCCAGGAGGTGGGGGCGGATTCGGATTCGGTGGCGTAATTTTCAATCCGGGCACTGGGGAGGCGGAAGTTACCGCGGGCGATTGCAATGACGATAGTCTGCCAATCACGAGATGGGTCTTTGAATTCGCCGGTGGGAGCGGGATGGGCGGCGGCGAAATCGACCTGCTGCCCACCATGCAGGTGTACCGAGCCTTGAACCGGATCATCCGCCGCGCCCGCATCACATCCATGACCCAGGCTGCCATTGATGCCGTCACCCAGGGAATCGCCGTACTCAAGACGACCATCGGCTCGAATAGCTTCATCACGCCGTTGGAGATCCTGCCTTCCGCGTTTGAAACATTCGCTCCGCTGACGCTGACACGCGGCGGCTGGCGTTTCAACCAAGGCACGGGCACGCTGGTCACCACCGTCACTCTTCGCAACAATACGGGGGCCGCGATTCAGGGCCCAGCCGCGTTCGCCGTCCGAGCGCCGTTTCCCGCGCTTGTCCAAAACCGGACAGGCGATCTGCTGTGCGGCAGCGCGATTCTCGGCCCTCCGGGCACCGCCTACGTAATCGTTTCGGCTGATTTCCCGCCGGGAGCCTCGCGGACCGTGCCCATCGAGATGATGGGACTCTCCTTGACAAGCGTCAATCAGGTGCATTTGACACAGGCGGTAAGTGTTCCACTCCCCGGCATCTCGAGCTGCCGTTAAAAGAGGGCCTTATGAGACTACTGTTTACTCTCGGCGTGCTCTTGTTGGCGGCGGGAACCAGCCGCGCCACCATCATTATCAATTTTACGTTCGACACGACGGCCTTGATCGGCCACACCGCAGGGCCGTTTTCTCTCAATTTTCAATTGAATGATGGCTCCGGCATTGGCGACGCCAACAACACGGCCACGATCGACAATTTCAACTTTGGCGCGGGCGCGCCAACGGGCCTACCGTTCCTTGTTGGAGGCGCTGCCGGAGATCTCGGCTCGACGGTAACCATCACCGACAGCTCCTTTTTGAATATCTTCACGCAAGGGTTCACGGCAGGCGCGGTTCTTGGATTTCGTTTGACGCTTACCACGAACGTCGCCGGGTTCGTTCCCGATCAATTTTCGATGGCCATCCTGGACAGCGGCGGATTCGAAATCCCGACAATGGCGCTCTACAGTTTTGGAACCGACGCGTTTATTGTGATCGATATCGATTCGGCAACTCCGACGGTGTACACCTTCGCCTCCGACCTTAGCCGCACGCCCAATGCCGGCGGGGACCCGATCAACATCCCCGACCCGATTCCCGAACCATCGACCACGTGGCTGACGATGGGGGCTCTGGCGGCGGCAGCAGTCAGGAAAGCGATCGGCGCATTCTTTAACTGACTTTTTTCATGGCTGGCTTAATCTAGAAAACGGCTGAAACACAGGAGGTGAAAAATGGGCGCAGTTGGTACCGTCGCTCAGGGATTTCAGCAATTTCAGGAGCGTCAAAACAAGAACGTCCTGGAAAACAAAGGCAACGACCTGCTGAACCGCATGCAGGCGCTCTCGTTGGACATATTGAAGGACACCGCCGCTTCGGCAGAACTGCGGGACACCATGCGCTCGGCCCAGCTCGACGATGGTCCGTTATGGGTCAAGTTAGCGGTGGAGGCTATCCGAACCGGCTACGAAGTGTACGAACTCTTTCGCAGCCATGACCGGCCGCTGGTTCGCAAATACGGCGGTCTGGCCGCGCAACTCGCCGACGTAAGGAAGGAAGCAGAGGCCAAAGGATACGAGCTATTGGTTTACCTGCAGGTGCTGCCGTTTCCTAATCCGCCGCCGCGAACGAACGGTTCTACTCAGGCGCACAACGCCGAAGTTCTGCGTGTGTTCATAACCACGCACTTTTGGAAAGCGGCTTGCGTCAGGAAAGGAGACGACTTTTCCAGAGCGGAACTGCTGGTTAAGAGCCACCAAGCGGCGTACCAGGTGGCCAACCGGCTGTGGCCGCAGTTTGCATCCGCGTTAAGCTTCACCGACCACGGCAATTTTCCGGCAAAGGCACATTTCAAAGCCTGGAAGGACGGAATGCAGCGGTCGTACATGACTTTGGCAGCGCGGGAACTGAATTCGGCGGTGCAATGCCAAGTGCGCGCGGTTACAGAAGTAGCAAGAAGGCGCTGAGCGGTGCTCTAGCCAGTTCTGGCCCTCAGTCGATGTACTCGTAGGCGGCCGTTGTAAGGAATTCCTGGAAATCGCCGCGTGTCATCATGTCGGCAAACAACTCCGCCGCGCGTGTTTTGGCAGGAGTGCCGGGTTTTTCGACGAGCTCGCGCTCGATGGCCTGACGCACCATCGCGGGAGTCACTGTCGTGCCATCGGCCAGCTTTGCTCCGTGTTTCACCCATTGCCAGACCTGGGAGCGCGAGATCTCCGCGGTGGCGGCATCCTCCATGAGGTTGTAGATGGGGACGCAGCCGTTGCCGTTGAGCCACGACTCCACGTATTGAATCCCGACATCGACATTGATCTGAAGTCCCTCGGCGGTGATTTCGCCGGAATGCGGCGCCAGCAACTCCTGGGCCGTTACGCGCACATCCTCCCGCTTGACATGAATCTGGTTGGGCGTGGGCATGTGCTCGTCGAAAACCTGCTTAGCAAGAGCGACGAGGCCGGGATGGGCGACCCAAGTGCCGTCGTGACCGGCTTTCACCTCCCTCAGCTTGTCGAGCCGCACTTTTTCAAGCGCCCTTTCATTGGCTTCCGGGTTATTCTTGATAGGAATTTGCGCCGCCATGCCGCCCATGGCGTGAATCTCGCGCTTGTGGCAGGTCTGGATGAGCAGATCGACGTAAGATTTCAGGAAAGCCTTGTCCATGGTGACCTGCGCGCGGTTGGGCAGGATCATCCCCGCGTTGTGCCCCAGTTTCTTGATGTAGCTGAAAATATAATCCCAGCGGCCGCAGTTCAGCCCGGAGGAATGATCGCGCAGCTCATATAGAATCTCGTCCATTTCAAATGCCGCCAGGATCGTCTCAATGAGCACCGTCCCGCGGATGACGCCGCGTTCCATGCCGATGTAATCCTGCGCGAAGCAGAACACGTCGTTCCACAGCCGGGCTTCAAGATGGCTCTCGAGTTTTGGGAGGTAGAAGAACGGCCCCGAGCCACGCTTGACCGCGTTTTTCGCGTTGTGGAAGAAGTACAGGCCGAAATCGAACAAGGATGCGGATACCGGCTGGCCGTCAACAAGCATGTGCTTTTCAACCAGGTGCCAGCCGCGAGGCCGGACGAGCAGCACTGCCGTAGTGGGATTGAGTTTGTATTGCTTGCCCTCGGGGCTTTGGAAAGAGATATCGCCGTTAACGGCGTCGCGAAGGTTGATGTGGCCGGAGAGGTTATTGTCCCAGGTGGGGGAGTTGGAATCCTCGAAGTCCGCCATGAAGATGTTGGCGCCGCAGTTGAGGGCGTTGATGATCATCTTGCGATCGACGGGGCCGGTGATTTCCACGCGCCGGTCCATGAGCGGAGCGGGTATGGGCGCCACCTTCCAGGCCGCTTTGCGAATCTCGCCGGTGCTTTCCAGGAAATCCGGCAGCGTGCCGCGGCGCAGTTCTTCCCAACGCGCGGCGCGGCGAACGAGCAGTTCCCCGCGCCGCCGCTCGAAGGCGCGGGCCAGCTCTGCGACAAAGGCCACGGCTTGCGGCGTCAGAATCTCGTTATAGGCGCCCTCGACCGGGCGGGTGAACTTCACATTCTCAGTTGCAGCAGCGATATTCATGGGAATCAATCCTTATTCTGTTTTACAGCAACAGCAACGCTCATTCATACCGCAAGGCTTCGACGGGATCAAGCCGGGAGGCCTTGTAGGCGGGCCAGACGCCGAAGAAAACGCCGACGCCGACGCTGACGGTGAACCCCGTTGCCACGGCCCAGACAGGAACTTGCGACGGCAACGAAGGCACCAGAACACCGACGAGCAAAGTGACGCCAATCGACAACACAATGCCGAGAACACCTCCGGCCCCGGTGAGGGTGACGGCTTCGGTGAGGAACTGGAAGACGATGTCGCCCGGTCGCGCCCCGATCGCTTTGCGCACACCGATCTCCCGCGTGCGTTCGGTGACGCTCACCAGCATGATGTTCATCACGCCGATGCCGCCGACCAGCAGACCAAGAGCGGAGATGGCAATGGAAACCATCAGCACCGCGCCAGTGATCTGGTCGAATTGCTTGATGATCTGGTCGGCCGTGGAGATCTGGAAATCGTTGTCCGCGCCAGTGGGAATCCGGCGCATCCGGCGCAGGATTGACTGGATCTCCTCAAAAGCTTCAGCGCGCATTCCCTTTTTCGCCTTGGCCGTCAGAAAGAAATTATCAAGCTGTGGATAGCGCTGCCTGGCTGTATCCAAGGGAATCGTGATCTGGTAGTCGAGCGAGTTTTCTCCGAAGAAACCGCCTTTGGCCGGTTCCAGGACTCCGAGAACCCTATACTCGGCTCCGCCGACGTTGATGGCCCTGCCGACAGCCTTGCTGTCAGGAAAAAGCACTTCCGCCAGGCTGGAGCCGATGATGCCGACCTTTGCGGCGCGCCCGGCTTCTTCGGCAGTGAAGAAGCGGCCCGCGACCAGATTACGCGGTTGAATCTCGAACATGTTGGCGGTGACCGAGGCTATCTGCACGCGGTCGGATTCAAATCCCGGGACTTTGGCCACCATCACCTGCCGCCCCATCATGCTGGGCACAAACAACTGGATACCCACCGATTCCACCGAAGGGGCCAGCCGGAGCATGATCTCGGCGTACTCGGGACGGATCGGCTTGCGGCGCAGTTCCTTCTGCTTGGGGCGGCCGTTTGGATCGCCGCTGAAGCGTGTGATGAAGATGTTGTCGGGTCCGAATTCCTGAAAAAAAACGACGATGCCCTGACGCAGTCCGGTCAGCAAGCTGGAAACCGTAACCACGGTGGTGATGCCGATCACGATGCCGAGAATGGTGAGCAGGCTTCGTATGCGGTGGCTCCAGACCGCATCCAGAGCAATGGAAATATTCTCCCCCGTGGTGATTCTCATGATTCGGCCCTTAGGGCAGCCACGGGTTCAAGTTTAGAGGCTCGCGCGGCCGGGTACCAGCCGGAGACAATGCCTACGGCGCTGGAAACCGCAATTGCCAGGATGGCATAGGGCGGCGAGATGCCCAACTGTATTTCGAGAATGTGGGAGGCGGTCGCGATGACGGCCGCGCCCAGCAGCAGACCGATGGCGCCACCCAGGGCCGACATCAGTGTCGCTTCGATCAGAAATTGCAGCAGAATGTCGGAGCGCCGCGCGCCCAGCGACTTGCGGACCCCGATTTCCCGCGTACGTTCGGTGACGCTGACCAGCATGATGTTCATGATCACGATCCCGCCCACCACAAGCGAGATTGCGGTAACGGGAATTACAACCGCGGAGACCAGCGCGAGTATGTTTTCGACGAAAGCGCGAATCGAGTCCGGAGTCAGCGTGTCGAAATTGTCGGGTTGTCCTGGGCGGGCGTGAAACCGCGTGCGCAGCGCGACGCGAGTGAGATCGAGCGCTTCCTCCAACGTCAGATCGCTGGCAGGCTTCGCCTTACCGAAAACGGCAAAGCCCCCGCGGCTGCCGAACATCTTGAAGAAGACCGAGGCCGGAATATAGACCGGATTGTCCTGCTGAGTCCGTTCCCCGCTGGAACCCAGTCTTTCCTGAACACCGATTACGAGGAAGTCGAGGCCTCGGATGGTGATAGGTTTTCCTATTGGCGAGAGCCCGGGGAACAGAGTTTCGCGCAGCTCATCGCCGATGACAGCGACGGACTGCCGGTTGCGCTCCTCCTCATCGGTGAAGAAGCGGCCTTCGGTGAGGGCGATTTCACGGATTTCCGGCAGCGAAGCCGATACGCCAAGAACGGTCGATGATTCGAAGGTCGTGCTTTGATGCTTGACGTCCTCGACGCGCTGCGTGTAGGGACTGTAGAGAATCCGATCGCCGGTAGTAAGCCGCAGGTAGGCCAGATCCGGCTCGCGAATGGGCTTGTTGCGGCGGAATTTTTCCGCGCGTTCGGTTCGAGTGGCGCGTCCGGCGGCAGCCATTTGCGCCACCAGAAAACTGTCGCTGCCGAATACCTTTGACGTCGTCTCTTCGGCGTAGGAGCCCATGCCATCAATGGCTGCGCCGACAATTACGACGCTGGAAACGCCGATAATGACTCCCAACAAAGTAAGAAAGGTGCGCAGCTTGTGCGCGCGCAGCGAGTCGATGGCCAGACCAAGGGCTGTGATGGCACTGTAGGAAAAATGAGACCTGAGGAGGTCACTCATGCTATTTCCATCGTAACGTGCCGGCGGCCAGGCACGGCGGGCACGGACCATCCTTGTGCTCAGAAATAGCCCGGCATATACTACCCACGTGGGCATCGGAAATGATCACCTTCAGGAGAAATCTGTGGAGCACACGGAACTGCGCTTAAAGCAAGCAATTGCGATCTGGATGCTTTGCTGGGCAGCCTTGCCCGCGACTGGACAACAGGATCAAGGCCAGATTGCAGGCACTGTACTTGATGCCAGCACGGCCACGGTGAGTGGAGCACGGGTGACGGCAACAAGTGTCCAGGGCGTGTCGCGTTCGGTGGATACCGGCGAGAACGGCTCGTTTGTTTTGACGAATCTGCCCGTGGGCTTTTACGAAGTCAGTGTGCAGGCGGAAGGATTCAAGCGGTTTGTTCGCACGGGCGTAAAAGTTGACATCGCGGCACGGAGTACGGTGGATGTAAGTCTGGAGCTGGGCGCGGTCACCGAATCGGTCACAGTGGAGGGCTCGGGCGTGCAGTTGTCGCAGGAAACCGCTCAGATCGGACGTGTCGTCGAATCACGCCAGATTACCGATCTGGCCCTGAACGGGCGGAATCCGATCAATCTGGCGCTATTGAAGGCCGGCGTAGTAGGGGGCAATTTCAACAACTTCAACCCCAACAACCTGCACGAGAGTTTCTCGATCAATGGCGGCCGGCGCAACGGAAACAACATCACGATTGACGGCGTTAACGCGATGCGAACCCGAGGAGACTTCACAGGGTCGGCGCAAGTGGGCCTGTTGAATGTAGACACGATTCAGGAAGTGCAATTGCTGACTTCAACGTATCCGGCCGAATATGGGCGGGCCATGGACGGACAACTGAGGTTCGTGACAAAGAGCGGGACAAAGGATTTCCATGGCACGGGTTGGTGGTTCTTCCGGAATTCGGCGATGGATGCGAACAGTTGGACCCGTAACCAGAGTCCGGTGTTGGACGATAACCGCCGGGCGGCGCCGTTTCGCTTTAACCAGCCGGGCTACGCGATTGGAGGACCGATTTATATACCGGGCAAGTTCAATACGAACAAAGACAGGCTATTCATTTTCGGATCGCAGGAATGGCTGGTGTGGCGCCGGGAGCAGACCGTGACCGCCACGGTACCGAGCGAAGCCATGCGGCGCGGAAACTTTGCCGAACTGCTGAACCCCGCCAATCCCTTCTTCCGGCGCACTCGCGTGGCGAACGATCCGCTGGCCGGCAACATGCCGTTTGCCGGTAACATTATTCCCTCCAACCGTGTGAGCCGCAATGGAGCGGGCGTTCTGAACGCCTATCCTATCCCGACGCCGGGGTTCCTTCAGGGTACTGAGAACTGGATCAAGACGCTGCCGAATCCGCGGGAGAGCCGCAAGGACACGTTCCGCGTGGATTACTATGCCGGCAAGCACCGGATCAACTTTACCGGGAACAACTATCTGCACTATGAGGATGCGCCGTTCGTTACCGGCATGGACCGGTCCAATTCCCGCTGGGACCGGCCGAACATGACTGGCGCTGTGAACTTGACGAGTACGTTGTCGCCGGCGATTATCACCGAATTCACCCTTACGGCGGCCAATGATGTAGTGTACATCGGAATCTATGACAACGAAGGGCAGCCGCGCTACCTGCGCGGCCAATATGGCATGGACTTTCCCTATATCGTTCCTGGCGTGAAGCGGATACAGGAGCGGATTCCGCGGGGGTTGATCAACGGTTTCGCCACGCTGGACGGCTCATCGCGGCCGGTGAGCTCGTCGGGGCCCATGTACATGTTCGCGGGCAACTTGACGTGGGTGAAGGGTTCGTCGCACACCCTGAAGTTCGGCGCATGGATTTCGCATGACCAGCAAAACAACAACGACCAGAGCGGCGCGCAGCAGAACGGGGAATTTAACTTTCTGGACACGGGCCACCCCCAGACGTCGGGGCTCGCGGTGGCCAATGCGGCCCTGGGTTATTTCGATATCTATACCGAGCAGGGTCCGGCGGCGTACACGCTTCTGCGGAGTAATTCGGTGGAGGCCTATGTGCAGGATACCTGGCGTGCTTCGAAAAACCTGACAGTCGAAATGGGAGTCAGGTATTCGCGGCACCAGCCATGGTACGCGAAATGGAACGACATTGCGAACTTCGACGCGCGTTTTTACAATGCCGCGAATCGAGGCGTAATTGATCCGCGTGGCGGCTATTTGGTTTCGGGGGACCCCTATAACGGCGTGGTTCTGCCTGGAAACGGCTTCCCCGATTCCGCGCGGGGAAGGGCGAATGGGGCGACGCTGCCCAACGTGGACAGGTTATTCCATGGCTTGCCGCGGGGCTTTGCCGATAGTTACAACGCCGCGTTCGCTCCTCGATTGGGTCTGGCCTATCGCCTGGGAGCCAGGACCGTGATCCGGGCAGGGGGCGGCCTATTCCATCACCGGCAGATGCATAACCAGGGATCCCTGTTCCGGAACGCGCCAAACCAGATTCAAGTGCAGGTGTTCAACGGCGAGGTCGACCGTCCCGGCGGAGCGACGCGGCGCGATTTCCCGTTCTATATCCGGGGCATCGATCTTCGATTCAAGTACCCGACAGCACTTAGCTACAGCTTTTCAGTCCAGCGGGAATTGCCGGGTTCCCTGTTGGCTGAGATAGCCTACGTGGGTAAGTCGGGGATGAACCAGGAGCGGACGCGAAACGTGAATCAGATGCGGGCTGGCACGCTGCAAGCGAATCCGGGGCTGAACGCAAATGCCCTCCGGCCGTACCACGGGCTCGGACAGGTGGACGTAACCACGCGCGACGGGCACAGCAACTATCAGTCCTTCCAGTTCAGCCTTGACAGGCGGTTCCGCAGCGGCCTGAGCTTTGGTCTGTCGTATACGTTCTCGAAAAGCATTAGCGACATCCTTACTCCCTTTGATGCCTACAACAATATACGGTCGCTCGACGATCTGGACCGGCCGCACCTGTTGAATTTCAACTACATCTACGAGCTGCCGTTTTTCAGCGGTAAACAGGGATGGCAAGCGAAGGTGCTCCGTGGATGGCAGTTGTCCGGCGTGGTGTTCTTCCGATCGGGCTCGCTGCTGTCCGTATTGGATGGCGTTGACGTAGCTGGGGTAGGAGCAGGAAGTGGCAATCAGCCCTGGGACGTCTCCGGCAGCCTGGATGTGGCGGAGCGGGGGTTGGGGCTGAGGTGGTTCAACACGGCCGCGTTCACGCGTCCAAGAGACGGAATGTTTGGAAGCGCCGGGCGGAACATCATTCGGGGGCCGCGCTTCCAGAACTGGGACGTGGCTCTGTTCAAGAACATTCCAATCAATGAGCGCGTAAGCAGCCAACTGCGTTTCGAAGTCTTCAATTTTCCGAATCATCCGCTGCTGAGCAACCCCGCGGTGAGCCCCCGGGCGGGCAATTTCGGCTTTATCACGGCAAAGTCCGGCGAACGGAACGTACAATTAGGTTGGAAGGTTAATTTCTGAAACCGTGGGGGTAGGTGAATGGTTCGGATCGCGCTCCTCGCCGCCTTGATCGTGACGGCACCGGCTTGGGCCTCGCCGGAAGATGCCATCTTTCGCGACCGAATCGAGCCTATCCTCAAGGCGAACTGCGCCGCGTGCCATTCCGGGCCGCAAGCGCAGAGCGGCTTGTCGATGGTAAGCCTGGCCGATTTGATGAGAGGGGGCAAGCGCGGTCCCGCGATTCTCCCGGGCCAATCGAGCCACAGCCTGCTGGTTCAATTCGTCCGCGGCGATAAAAACCCGAGGATGCCGATAGGTGGAAAGCCGCTGTCCGACAGCATGGTGACGGCTCTGGCCGCCGCCATCGATTCCATGAAAACGATGGAAGTGGGCAGGGCCGGCCAGGATCACGCCTCGTGGGTTTTTACACCGCCGGTTACGCCGAAGGTTCCATCGCCCCGTCAGGCTGCCTGGATCGGGAGCCCGATTGATGCTTTTGTGCTCGGCAAGCTCGAAGAGAAGGGCTTCGCACCAGCTCCGCCGGCGTCGAAGCGCGCCCTGTTGCGGCGCGTCTATTTTGATCTGATCGGTCTTCCGCCGACCGAAGAAGAGGCCCGCGCTTTCCTGGACGACCCCTCGCCCGATGCTTACGAAAAGCTTGTGGATAAGCTGCTCGCCGACCGGCGCTACGGCGAGCGATGGGCCCGCCACTGGCTTGACCTGGTCCGGTTCGCCGAGAGCGACGGCTTCGCCATCGACGGCGAGCGTCCGACGGCGTGGCGTTATCGCGACTATGTCATCCGGGCCTTCAATAACGACAAACCGTATGACGCCTTCATCCGGGAGCAACTGGCCGGCGACGAAGTGCAGCGCCGTCCCGCGGTGCGCGGCGGGAACATCGAGAACGAGGGCATTCTGGCCTTGGGATTTCTGCGCATGGGGCCCTGGGAGCGCGATGCCAACTTCGACGTGCAACTCCGGCTGGACTGGTTGAACGAGGTGACGGGTACCACCACTCAGGCCTTTCTCGGGCTAACGGTGGGCTGCGCACGCTGCCACGATCACAAGTACGATCCCATTCCGCAGAAGGACTTCTACCGCATGCAGGCTTTCTTCGCCTCCATGCGGATTGACGAGCGGCCGCAGCCTTTCCTAGAAGCTGAAGGACGGCTGACGATGCGGCAAACGTTGCGGCGGCTGGAAGACGAACTGGAGACGGCTAATGAGCGGCAGCGGGCGCTCGAAAAAGAGTTGCGGGCAAAACTGGCGAGATCGAGAAAAGCCGATGACGCCAAGCCGGAAGCCGACAACCTGCAGCGCGTTCTCGCCGACAAGGACAACAAGCTTTTCACAGCCGAAGAGCGCCAGCTTCACAAGGACACGGCCGAGCATGTGCAAAAAATCACACTGGAAATGGCGCGGCATCAGCCGATCGCCTATAGCGTGAACGAAGTGGCGCCGCCCGCGGTTATGGATATTGAACCGACTTATGTGCTAGCGGGCGGCGAACGTTCCGCCAAGGGCGAAATTGTGGAACCGGGATTCCTGCAGCGTATAACCGGAAAAAGCGAACCTGCCAAGATCCCCTACGCCGGACGCTACCGGTCCGGACGCCGGCTGGCGTTGGCGGAGTGGATCGCGAGTCCGGCGAATCCCCTGACGGCGCGCGTGATGGTGAATCGAATCTGGCAGCATCACTTTGGCCAAGGCCTGGTCAGGACGCCTTCCGACTTCGGCCTGAACGGCGACCGGCCGTCTCATCCGGAGCTGCTGGACTGGTTGGCGACGCAGTTTGTGGAGAAAAAGTGGAGCGTCAAGGCGATGCACCGGTTGATGCTCACGTCGAACACCTATCGCCAGGCGACCGGGCATCCCGACGCACAGCGAATTTCGGAGAGCGATCCGGACAACCGTTTACTGTCCCGTATGAATTGGGTGCGCCTTGAAGCGGAAGTGCTGCGGGATTCGATTCTGGCCATCAGCGGAGGTCTGAATCGCGAGGCGGGCGGACCGGGTATGTTCTTCGGCGTAAAGGACGAGGTGGCGCAGGGATTTCAGATGTTCAAGTGGTATCCGTCGGACGAGAAGGCGCAGCGCCGGCGTTCGATTTACGCCTTTCAGCGGCGGTCGCTGGCGATGCCGCTGATGGAGGTTTTCGACGCGGCCAACATGAGCGAGAGCTGCTCGCAGCGCAGCGTGACTACTGTGGCGCCCCAGGCGCTCACTTTACTCAATGGCGAATTGACGGCGGTGGAATCCCGGCGCTTTGCCGCCCGCGTAATTGAGTTGGCGGGAGCCGATCCGGCACGGCAGATCAGCAAGGCCTTTGCGCTGGCGTTGCTGCGGGCGCCGTCGAGCGATGAGTTGCAAAAGGCCAGGACGCTTTATGAAGGCCGTAGTCCGGAGGAGGCGCTGGCGCGGCTCGGGACCGTGATCTTCAATCTGAACGAGTTTCTTTATTTGGAGTAACGCCGATGAATCGAGAATGGAATCGCCGGGATTTCCTGTACCGCAGCCTGGTGGGCGCGGGAGGATTGGCGCTCATGGATTTGCTGAATGCCGAGCTGCGGGCGGCCACGGCGGCGAATCCGCTTGCGCCCAAGAAGCCGCATCATACGGCCAAAGCCAAGTCCTGCATCTTTCTGACGATGCTGGGCGGCGTGGCGCAGATGGATACGTTCGACCCGAAGCCGGCGCTCGAGAAATTCGACAACACCGTACTCGACTGGAGCAATGAGAAGCGCACGGATCAGCCGGATCTTTACGCCAAGCCGCGGCTGATTCTCAAAAGCCCGTGGAAATTTCAGAAGCACGGCCAGTGCGGCATGGACGTCTCGGAATTGTTCCCGCACCTGGCTAGCTGTGTCGACGACCTGACGTTTGTGAAGACGATTACAGGCGAGAATGGCAACCACCCGGCGGCGACGTTCCTGATGAACACCGGGCTGGTGTCGCCTGGCCGGCCATCCGTGGGCGCGTGGGTGATCTATGGATTGGGCACGGAAAATCAGAGTCTGCCCGGGTTTGTCGTGCTGCCCGATTACCGCGCGCTTCCTTTCAGCGGGTCGCAACAATGGGGCGCCGGGTCTCTGCCGGCCAGCTTCCAGGGGACGATGATGCAGTGGAAGGGCGATCCGATCAGCGACCTGCGCCCGGCCGAGGGTCTGAACGAGAAGGACATGCGGGATCAGATGTCGCTGCTGCGCGAATACAATCACTCGTACCTGGACGGCAACTTCACCAATCCGGATTTGCAGGGCCGCATCGATGCTTATGAGCTTGCCTTCCGGATGCAGACGGAGGTGCCTGGGGTGTTGAATCTGGCCAAGGAGAGCGCGGCCACGCGGAAGATGTACGGGATCGACGACGAGGTGACGCGGTCATTCGGAACACGCTGCCTGATGGCCCGGCAACTGGTCGAGAAGGGCACGCGCTTTGTACAGCTCTATACACCGAGCCAGTCCTGGGACAGCCACACGGATATCCTGAAGGGGCACGCCAAGAATGCCGCGGAAGTGGATCTGCCCATTGCTGGTTTGATCAAGGATTTAAAGCAGCGCAATCTGCTTGACTCGACGCTCATCGTCTGGATGGGCGAGTTCGGCCGCACGCCGGACCACCCCGCGGATCTAAGGGACAAAGCGGGGCGCGATCACAATACGAAGGCGATGACGATGTTCTTCGCGGGCGGCGGGGCGAAACCCGGGGTGACGGTGGGGGCGACAGATGAACTCGGCTGGAAAGCCGTGGACAAGGTCTATCGAATGCGGGACGTGCACGCGACGATTCTGCACCTGATGGGGCTGAACGACATGCGGTTGATGCACTACCACGCAGGCCGCAATATAAGGTTGACGGACACGGGCGGCGAGTTGATTCGAGAGGCCGTGGTGTAGCGGAGCCGGGGCTTGGTATAACGGTTGGCGATGCCGCTGCTCTTTTCCTATGGCACTCTGCAGCAGCAGAACGTGCAGATGTCCACGTTTGGCAGATTGCTGCAAGGCCAGAAGGACGAGCTTCCCGGGTTCGAGCAATCGTTAGTAAGGATTGAGGATCCGCAACTGGCGGCAATAACCGGTCTTACGGTTTATGCCAACGTAACTTTCAACGGAAGAGAAGACAGTCGAGTGAGCGGCACGGTCTTCGAAATCAGCGACGAAGAACTCGCTGCCGCCGACCAGTACGAGCGAACAGCCTCCTACAAACGGATCGCCGTCAAACTTGCTTCCGGAACACAGGCGTGGGCGTATTGTCACGCCGCTGGCCCTGAGCGTCAATGATGATCCACTCTCTCGCCACGCTCACGATGGCGGAATTCACTGGCGAACTTCACGAAGTTCTCCACCACTGCCTCGAAAATCACACGCCCCTTCTCCACCGTCGCCAGCGTTGGATCGCCGTTCACGCCGCTCTTGGAGAATCGCGTCCAGATGTCCATCATTCGCACTGGGCCCGGATTCAGCAAATCGCTCCAGATAAACCCGGACTCGGGCTGCTCCATTTCCTTGCAGGCCTTCTCCATCTGCACCCGCTCGCGGTCCAGATAGAGGTACACCGACGTCTCCAACTCGCAGGCGTGCGACATGCCGCCGCGACCGGACTCGCGCACTTCGCGGATCTCCCCTAGCGCAAGAGAGGGCCACAAAAACGGCGCGCACAGTGCGTCAGTCTCAAGGATCGTTCGCCGCGCAACCAGATCGAGAATCGGCATGTTTGATCCGTGGCCGTCGGCCAGCAGAATCCGGTTGAACCCGTGACGCGCCACGCTCTTGGTCACATCCAGCACGAAATGCAGCATGTGCTCCATGTGAATATCGACGGTTCCCGGGAAATCCATGTGATGCGTTTCAAACCCATACGGGATCAGCGGCATGAGCAGGATGCCGCCCGCCGCCCTTCGCGCCGCCTCCTCGCAAATCGTCCAGATGAGAAAGTTGTCGGTGTCCAGCGGAAGATGGGGGCCGTGATCTTCCACCGATCCCACAGGAACCACCACCACGGGATTCCGCGCCGCCACCTCCTTCATCTCAACCCATGTGTAGTGCTGATACAGATAATCTTTGCGCGCCATGCCGCTTATTCTCCTTTTTTGTCAACCGATCGGCGTCCGCTTGGGATCGATCACAAGCCAGAGCATCGCTCCCATCACATATACGCCCGCCGCCACCCAAAAAACCGTCGTAAACGTCCCCGTAATTTCCGCCAGCCATGCGGCCGCCAACGGAGCAAGCGTCCCGGAAATGCTCGACGCCAGATTCATATACCCTGATGCGGTGCCCCCGAACTTGCCGCCCACATCAACGCAGGTTGCCCACGCCACGGGCAGCGTGACGTCATGGAGTCCGGCGGCCAGGACCAGTCCCAGGATCACCCACTCACCCGACCCGGCATACACCGATCCCACAAACGCCACGGCGCTGAACAGGAAGCCGCATACCCCCACCATCCGCCGCCCGAGCCAGTCCGCCAGTACGCCCCCCGCCAGGCATCCCGCCGCCCCGGCCAGCAAGGGAAGCGCCGCGTAAACCCCCGATCTCTGCAGCGACAGTCCATGCTCTTTCATGAGAAAGGTCGGGAGCCACGTTACGAAAAATTGAAACCCGAATCCGGATGCAAAGTATGCCCAGAACAGGGCGAGCAACGTCCTGTCGGTCAGCAATGTTTTCCATGGAACCGGAACTGTTGTGCGCTGAACAGCCTCCCCCTCCGGGTCATCCCGATACCAATACATCCACGCCCCGCACCAGAGAATTCCCGTCAGTCCGAATAGCGCGAAGGTCCATCTCCACCCCATCCAAACGATCATCGCCGCCGCCAGAGCCGGCGCCAGCGCCCCTCCCAGTCTCGCGCCCGTCCACATGACGCCATTGGCGCGGCCGCGGCGTTCCGGCGGGAACCAGCGCGAAAGTGCGCGCGACAATGTCGGGAATGCTCCGGCTTCCGCGCATCCGAATACAAACCGCACTGCCAGCAGAGAGGCATAGCTCCGCACTGCCCCTGTCAGCATCGTGAACACAGACCATCCTCCGACGATGCGAAACATCATCAGCCGCTGTCCCCAGCGATCGCCCAGCCAGCCGGCGGGGACCTCCGAGAGCCCGTACGCCAGATTAAAGATGCTGAACACATAGCCCATCTCGACCTGCGTCAAACCCAGATCCGATCGAATCGACGGAGCCGCCGCCGACAGGCACACGCGGTCCAGATAGGTGATCACAGCCGCCGAGAATACGAGCGCGAGCACCCGGCGTTGCCCGCCGTCCGGCGGCCTCAGAGCAATCTCTCCTCGCCCAGCCAATCGAGCGTTTGCCGGAAACCCTCTACCGTCCGCTCCACATCCTCGCCGGTATGCACCGCCGACACCAGGCCGCCGGGCCAGTTATTCAGGTCTACTCCGTGGCACAACATGCCAAGGCGCATTTTGTGGATCAGGCTAATCGGAACAGTGCCTTTCTGCCGGGGAGGTTCGTTGCCGCCCGCATGTATATGGAATTCGGAAAAGCACCCGTGCACGCACCAGTTCACTCCCTTACGGCGAATTGCATCGTTACAACCGTCACGGATCGAGGCGGCGGCCTGGTTGGCGCAGTCGAGCGCGTCGGTGTCGCGCACCTGACGGAGCGTCGCGATGCCCGAAGCAGCCGATACCGGTTCGGCATTGTAGGTTCCCTGGTGCATCACCTTCGGCGGGGCTCCGGTCATATCCGCGTAGTCGAGCAATCCCAGAATATCCGCCGAACCACAAATTGCCGCGCCAGGAAATCCTCCCGCAACGATCTTCGCCAGGATCGTAAGGTCCGGTCTGACGCCGAAGTACTCCTGCGCACCCCCGCGTGAGCAGCGAAATCCGCTGATTACTTCGTCGAATATCATCAGAACGTTGTTCTCTGAAGTCGCCTCCCTCAAGTCCCGCAGGAAATCCCCGCCGGTGGGAATCATTCCGAAGGAGGCGCCGGTGGGTTCCAGGATGACAGCAGCAATATCTTCCCGCTGACTCAGACAATTTCGCACGGCGCCGATGTCATTGGGTTGAAGAATGATCATCTCCTCTACGACACCCGCCACGAGGCCGGCGGCGCCGCCCGGCGGAAAGCAAACATGATCGTGCCAGCCGTGAAAATGCCCCGCGAACCGAACAATCTTCGGCTTTTCCGTGAATGCCCGGGCCAGACGTAAAGCCATCAGCGAAGCCTCGGTTCCTGTTACCGTAAACCGGACGCGCTCCGCGCTGGGCAGCATTTCCCGAATCAACTCCGCCCAGCGCACTTCAAGTTCGTGCGATGCCCCGTAATGCACCCCGCGGGCTAGCTGCGCGGCGACTGCTTCTATCACAGCCGGATGATTATGGCCCAGAATCAGCGCCCCATGTCCACCGAAATAATCCACATATTCATTCCCGTCCACATCCCGCTTGCGTGCCCCCGCGGCCCGATCCACATAAATCGGGTACGGCTGGAGATAGCGGGCCACATGGGTCACACCGTTCGGAAAAAGCGCACTCGCCTGCTGGTGCAGCCTTTGCGACCCGGGCGTCCGCCGTTCGTATTCCTGTAGAATCCGCGACATACTGTCGCACTGTATCAGGAAAGCTTAGGGTTCGCCAATAAGGGTCTAAAGAAGCAGATTCAGAGAGTTCCGCGGCAGACTTCTGCAATGAACCTCGAATCGATCCCCTGGTTGTGCCGGGTACAGAGGAAGCGGCGAACCGGCGAGGACAATATGTCCTCGCATTAGCTTCTTGCCGGCCTTGTCCAGTTTTCTTGCAAGTAAAACAAGGGTCGCCAGCGGCCCTCCGGGCAAGGCTGAGCCATTGGAACTTCCCATGATCTGTCCGTTTCGTACAACGGTGATTGTTTCCGCCAACAGATCTCCCGGGCCTATAAGGGGGATTTGCCGCGAGGCAAGCACCAGTCCGGCTTGTAATCCGTTATTCGCGATTAGTTCCTGCGCTCGCATGGATGCATCCGAGCGAAAGACGTGGTTGTGAAGCTCGATTACGGGAAACGCCGATTCGATTGCCCTCTCGGAGTTAGCAATAAGCCAATCGGTGTCCGGCACATCCTCGGAGATGCGAAACGCGAATTCGCCTTCGATGGCTAAATGATCAAAGCTGGTAACGTCGAGCGTGGCGCCGGAGTGGTGAAGCTCGCTTGAGAAGATATGGCCGATGACCGGCTCATTCAAGCCGAGTTGTTCTTGAACAGGCTTGCTGATGCACCCGATCTTGTAACCGGCGATGGCCTCGCCACGGCGTTCCCGCATGTCCGCTACTTTGAATTGAAGCTCATAGGCTTCCGGCAAGGTCAGTGTGAAATCCGGGTCGCTGAAGATTGATCCTGGGAAGGCCCTGTCGTAGTCTCGCAGTTGACACAGGGCGAGGTGAGCGAAATCGTGCGCCACGGGAACTATTGTAGGCTGAGCAGCCAACCCGTAGCTGTGGTAATAAGGTCGAGGCTAAGGTACCCTAAGCGTTGGGTGTGCGACATAGAAGTGGAAGTTAGGCCGCCCGGCGTGCCTCCCAGTAGTCCTCAAAGCGGCCGTTGAGATGGCAGCATCGCAGGGCGATGATCGAGTTGGCGCCGCGGACGGTCCA
>Ga0187893_10001490_pt1 | contig 55929 bp, 57 predicted proteins | sample MA1701074metaG_FD_139574 | JGI IMG/M metagenome (GOLD analysis project Ga0187893, IMG submission 139574) | White microbial mat communities from a basaltic lava cave in the Kipuka Kanohina Cave System on the Island of Hawaii, USA - MA170107-4 metaG ...
CTATCTCGACGATCTCTCGCCACGCGAATGCTTACGCAAAGCTGGCATTCTTTCCGAACACTTTTGGCTCCAAGATGTCTTCCCGCCAAAAGTATGACATATTTTTTGGAAACCTACTTAGTACGATCTTCGTCCTGCTCAAGGACCGCGAGTTGACCGACGCCGTCAAAGCCAGCTTGCAGACGGCGCAATATGAAGTAACAGACTGGAAAGTCGAGAACGCGCTCTTCGTCCAAACACAGGAGTTTGCAGGTCTTTACACCGCCATCCTCTATTTCATCCTGCTGGCGGTCACATCCACCGTGATTGTCAACACGCTGGTGATGGCGGTGTATGAGCGCACGCGCGAGATGGGCATTCTGCTTTCCATCGGGATGAAGGGCAGCCATTTGATGGCGCTGTTCCTCACTGAAGCGGCGTTCCTCGCCATCGGCGGAATCATTGTCGGCATGATCCTCGGGGGGATCATCGTTGCCTATACCACGCAGACCGGCATCTACATCGGCGACGTCGGCTTCTCGAGCGGATTCATTTTCGGAGATACCATCTACCCGTATCTCACACTAAGAGACACGATCATGCTGCCGATTGTGGCGTTGATCGTCACGGTCATTGCTTCGTTGTACCCGGCTGTTTTGGCTTCCCGCCTTGAACCCGTCGAAGCATTGCATGGCAGTAATTAAGGAGAAATCAAAATGGAAGTTACAAAAGTCACCAATGCAACCCGAGTCTATAAGATCGGCGAAGTCGAAACGCACGCCCTGCGCGGTGTGGACTTGAGCATCCAGAATGGGGAGTTCACCGCGCTTGTCGGTCCGTCGGGTTCGGGCAAAACAACGTTGCTACAACTCATCGGTCTTCTGGATCAGCCGACTTCCGGCGGCGTGCTGATTGACGGCAAGGATGCCACAGGTCTTAATCGAAATCAGCGCGCCGAACTACGCAAGGGATCCATCGGGTTTATCTTCCAGTTCTTCGCCCTCATTCCCACACTGACTGCTTACGAGAACGTGGAGATGCCCCTGCTCCTCAACGGCACAAAGACTGCGGATCGAAAAGCACGCGTCAACCAGATGCTGGAATCTGTTGGGCTGACCGATTGGGCACATCACCGCCCCGACCAACTCTCCGGCGGACAGCAGCAACGCGTCGCGGTCGCGCGCGCGCTTGCCACCAACCCCAAACTGATCCTCGCCGACGAACCCACCGCGAATCTAGATACGGAGAACGGTGAGCAGGTCATGCAGATCATGAAGAAACTCAACAACGATACCGGCACGACCTTCGTGTTTGCCACGCATGACCCGCGCGTCATCAAATACGCCGGCCGCGTAGTGACATTGCAGGACGGTCTGATCGTCAAAGACAGTAGAGCAAATGGAAAGTCATAGGTAAGAATGAAGAAAGCATACTTAATCCTTTTCCTCTCGTTGTTGCTATCCGCGTGCGCATCGAACAATGCGCCAACCGCCATCCCGACAATCGTGCTGGACGGCGGGAACACATCACCGACCAGCACCGGGGATAACTCCAGCGGCATCACCGCATCAGCCGTCGTTATCCCCGTCAATTACGCGCGGCTATCGTTTTCATCTGTTGGCAAAGTTACAGAAGTCAATGTGAAGGTTGGAGACGCAGTCAAAACAGGCGACGTGTTGGTCGCGCTCGACGCCTCGATCTTGCAGGCAAGGGTCAACGAGGCGGAGGCAAATCTTGCGGCGGCTGAGGCTCAGGTCCGATTCTTGAAGCGAGTGAAGACGGATCAAGTCCATCTCGATGAAGCCAATGCGGATGTCGAACGCATGCAGGCACTGCTCGATTCTGCAAACGCCGCGCTAGCCGCACAGTCCACGCTCGTTGCGCCGTTCGATGGCATCATCGTGGATGTGGATATCGCTCCCGCGGAAGTCGTCACGCCGGGGCAGGTGGTGATCGTACTCGGCGACCTTTCGAGTTTTCAAGTCGAAACCACCGACTTGAGCGAACGGGATGTGACGAAGATTCAATCCGGGCAATCAGCAACACTTTATATCGAGGCGTTGAATAGCGAATTCGCTGGTAAGGTCACAGATGTGAGCTTGTTCTCCTCGACGCTCGGCGGAGATGTGGTGTACACCGTCACATTGGATTTCGACCAACAGCCAACCGGTCTACGCTGGGGCATGAGCGCCGATGTGATCTTCGAATCGAGTGAATGACGATGAAGACGCTTCGCTTCGTTCTTTCTTTCAGTCTGGTCGCGGTGTTGACAGTTTTCGCGGCGCCCGCGCGTCCTGCCTCCGCCCAAAGTGACGGAGTGACCGCCTCTGGGGTGTTCGTGCCTGCCGAAATTTCCAAGTTGGGATTCGTCACCTCCGGCTTGGTGAAAGAAGTGCTTGTGAAGGAAGGCGATTCGGTCAAAGCGGGCGATGTGCTGGCTGTGCTCGATGCGCCCGACCTGCAATTCGCCGTCACCGCCGCGGAAGCCGCGCTTCGGTCTGCACAAGTCAACGCCGAACTTCAGCGCTATGGGCGTGTGAAGGAACGACGCAACGGAAAGATCTTCTGGACGCAACTCCCGAAGGAATATATCGAGATCGCAGACATACAGGTCTCGCAGGCGCAAGCCGCGCTGGAAGTCGCGCAAACCTCGTTGGCGCAAACAGTGCTCGTCGCGCCGTTCGATGGAACGATTGCGGAAATGAGACTTACGCCCGGCGAATTCGTGCAAGCCGGTCAAGCGGTCATCGTCCTCGCCGCGCTCGATCAATTTCAAGTCGAAACCACCGACCTGAGCGAACGGCACGTCATGCGAGTTCAAATCGGCAATGCGGCGGAGGTTTTCATCGAGGCTTTGAACCAGAACATTCAGGGAGAAGTGATCGCCATCTCCCCTGTTGCAGACGTAGTTGGTGGCGACGTGGTGTTCAAGGTGACCATTGCGCCGAACGAGCAGATCAAAGGATTGCTTTGGGGCATGACGGCGGAAGTTACGATCAACGAGTAACCACCACCCATCGTTAAACAACGACGCGGCTGATTGGACATTGTATAATCACCGCGTCGTTGTATTTAACCAGATTGGAGATCAGGCACATGACTTTGCCCACAAAGATCGCTGTCATTGGCGCAGGCTCTGCTTCCTTTGGCGAGAACACGCTCTCTGCCATTATGCGCTCACAAAAACTCAAGGGCTCAACCCTTGCGCTCGTAGATCGAAATGCAGAGAGTCTTGATATCGTTCAACGGCTTGCAAACCGCCTCAACCGCGAATGGGACGCGCAGTTCAAGATCACCGCGCACACGAAGCATCAGGAAGCGCTGCCCGGCAGTCAGTTCGTCGTCAACGCCATCGAGGTCGGCGCGAGAGAGAATTTGTGGAAACAGGATTTTGAAATCACGCTCAAATACGGCGTGCGGCAACCTTATGCCGAAAACGGCGGACCCGGCGGCTTTGCACATGCGGCGCGCAACATCGGTCCCATCATGCACATCGCCCGAGATATGGAATCGCTTTGCCCGGACGCATGGCTTGTCAATTTCACCAACCCGATGATCCGCATTTGCGATGCGGTCAATCGTCACACGAGGATCAAAGCAGTTGGCTTGTGCCATCAAATTTATGCTGGCTACGTTATGGTTGGCGTTGCGCTCGCGAAGGATCTCGGCATCGAAGTTCCAGAAGGGCTCACGGGCGTCCACGCGGCAGTGGATCAACACCCGCTTCAGCATCGCGTGAAAGAGCAGATCGTGCCGCTGGTGGATATTCGCGCGGCGGGGTTGAATCACTTCACGTGGATACTTTCCATTACGGATCGGCGCTCTGGTGAAGATTTGTATCCGCTTTTTCGCAGACGCTTCTTTGAAGTGGACGTGAAATTTGAACCGCTTACGAGAGATGTCTTCTCGGCTTTTGGCTTGTTCCCGGTCTCCGGCGATACGCACCTGTGCGAATATCTCCCGTGGATGAGCGACCCGCAAACCAAGCCTTGGGAAAGATACAACATCCGCCTGTACGACTGGGATCTCTTCGAAGGGCTTCGGAATTTTCAATTGGATCGGCTCAATGATATGGCAAATGGAAATGCAACCATCGAAGCCTTACTCGAAACAGACAGTGAAGGCGCGCTGGAGATGATCGAAAACATCGCGGGCGCAGGAGAACACTATCACCTGGCAGCGAATCTCCCGAATAGTGGGCAGATCTCGAATTTGCCTTTGGGTGCAACGGTGGAAACGCCGGTGCAGGTCAACGGTCAAGGGATTCATCCGGTGCACATCGGTTCATTGCCCGAATCCATTGCCGAACTATGTCGCCGCGAAATTACAACAGCGCAACTCTGCGTGGATGCGGCTGTGGAGGGAAATCGTGAAAAAGCCCTGCAATGTTTCCTGCTCGACCCGGTGATCACAGATATTGATGTTGCAAAGAAAATCCTGGATGAATATCTGATAAGTTATAAAGAGTATCTTCCACAATTTTGGAAATAGATAAATCATTCTTCAATAAACATAAATAAAACGCAAAGTACATCACTTTGCGTTTTATTGTTTAACGATAAACAACTAAGGGATATGAATAGTACATCATTTTCTATTTTTTATCAATACTTTTTGATGTTGAATCATGATGAATTACTTGCAATATTTTAAACAAATTCATACTCAAATACCCTTTACATAAATCGAATAATAGATATACAATCCATATTGTTATAGTTCATCATCATATGATTCGATAAACAAAAATTGAATCGAACAACGATCAATGAATAAAAGTATGATGAATCATATAACACGATCAAGATAACGTCGTATAACATAATGAAATATCTTGATCGATCGCAAAGAAAAGGACTCGACATGTATCTCTGTGTACTCTCAAGCATACCGGATGATCCGAACGATAAACCATACGATCCATCCCCACACGTGAATGGATTCAAATGGAAACATCATCCGATGCACCCGAAAGGTGTTGAAAAACAGATCCGCGAATTGATGAACGAAGGCGTGGATGTGTTTGTGAATCTCGTGGACGGCACACCGGATGACCCGCTATCTGGAATCGGTCTTGTGACCATCATGGAAAAACTCGGCGTGGCGTTCACCGGCGCGGATTCAACATTCTTCGATCCCTCGCGGCAGGAGATGAAAGCCTATGCCAAGAAGTCCAACGTCCCTGCGCCGAATTGGGCGATGGTAGACCGCGTCGAGGATGTAGAACGCGTCGCCAAACGCTTGCGCTTCCCAGTGCTGGTGAAGCCGCCTCACGGGTATGCGAGCGTGGGCATCACGCGCGATTCACGCTGTGAGAACGTTGAGCAGCTCAAGGTCCAGGCGGGACGCGAGATCGAATTGTTCGGCCGCGCCCTGCTCGAAGAGTTCATCGAAGGGCGCGAGTTCACCTGTCTCATCGCGGAAAATCCCGATGATACGAACCAACCGATCACCTTCAAACCGGTCGAGTTCATCTTCCCCGAGGGTGAATCGTTCAAGCACTACGATATGAAATGGGTGGACTACGAGAAAATGTCGGTAGCGCCGGTGAATGACAGAAAGATCGAGAAGACCCTGCGCGAACAGACAGCCCGCTTATTCAAGGCGATGAATGGTAATGGCTACGCCCGCTGTGACTATCGCATGGCGGCAGACGGTACGATCTACATGCTCGAGATCAACCCGAACTGTGGAATCTTCTATGCGCCTGAGGAACCCGGTTCCGCCGATTTCTCCCTGCTCAACGATAAGGCATACAACCACCACAAGTTCATGAAGTTGATCATCCGCGCCGCGCAAAACAGACGCGATAACATGATCGCCGCAAGGTTGTTGAAGAAGGTGAAGAAACAACGCGTAAGAGAAATGGCTTACACATAGCAAAACGCGTGTTGAAAAGAGTATAAAAGAGTATAAATGAGCGGACGAATCGCCCGCTCATTTTGTTGACCCCACCCCCTCCGCCCGCTTCGCGGGCACCTCCCCCAAATCCGACGATGAAAAATTTTTTATACGGATTCAAAGTATGAATCGTCGTATTTGGGGGAGGCTGGGTGGGGGCTTTTGTTTATAATCAGCCAACTATGGAGGTTCTCATGCTGAAAAAGAAAATCGCATTCATCGGTCCCGGCGTGATGGCGGAAGCCATGATCGCGGGCTTGTTGCACAAGAAGCTCGCCAAGCCGGAGAACGTCACTGTGGCGGGTCCGCGCGAGGAACGCGGCGCCGAACTGGCAACGAAATACGGCATCAAATCGAACACGGATAATGCCTTCGCCGCGTCGCACGCAGACGTGGTTGTGCTCTCGGTCAAGCCGCAACGACTCAGCGAAGTGATGAAAGGACTCAAAGGCATCCGTTCCGACGCGCTGGTGCTGTCCATCATTGCGGGCGCAAATATCAAGAAGATCAGCACCGGCTTGAAGCACAAATCGGTCGTGCGCTCGATGCCCAACACGCCCGGTCAGATCGGTGAAGGCATCACGGTGTGGACTGCTTCAAAGGAAGTGACCGAGGAACAGCAGGAGATGACCCGCGCCATCCTTGGCGCGCTTGGCGATGAGGTATTCGTGGAAGATGAAAGTTACCTCGATATGGCGACCGCCCTCTCTGGGTCGGGTCCCGCGTATGTATTCCTGTTCACTGAAGCGCTGATTGACGCTGGCGTCCATATGGGATTCCCTCGCCGCATCGCGGAACAACTGGTACTGCAAACCATCAAGGGTTCTGCTTCCTATTACAACTACGCGGAGCGGCACCCCGCCACGTTGCGAAATCAGGTCACGTCGCCGGGCGGCACCTCCGCCGAGGCGCTGTATTATCTGGAGAAGGCAGGTTTCCGCACCGCCATCTCACGCGCGGTTTGGGCGGCGTATCAACGGTCATTGGAGTTAGGCAAGGAAAAGCCGGGGCATATTGATCCGCACGATGAAGAGAAATGAAATTTAACCCGCAAAAGCATCATCGCCGTTCGATTCGGTTGAGGGAATTCGATTACACCCAACCCGGCGGATATTTCGTCACGATCGTCACGCTTCATCGCGATTCGTTATTTGGGCATATCGTGAACGAAGAAATGCAATTGAATGAGATGGGAAACATCGCGGACGAATGTTGGCGCGCCATTCCCATTCATTTTCCGAACGTCGAATTGGGAGCGTATGTGATCATGCCGAATCATGTTCATGGGATTATTGTTATAAACGAAACTGTAGGGGCGAGACATGTCTCGCCCCTACAAAAACCATCAAACCCTCGCGGTTTCAAACGCAGTTCCGTTGGCGCCATCATTGCATCCTTCAAATCCGCCGTCACCCGCGGCATTGGCAGTGAACACAACGCCTCAGGCATCTGGCAAAGGAATTATTACGAACACGTGATTCGCAACTCCGAAGATTGGGATAGAATCCATCGCTACATCGAATCCAAACCGTCCATATGGGCGGAAGATGAAGAGAATCCAATTAATTCGTAGGGGCGCAATGTATTGCGCCCCTACGACACAACACCATGTCACTCATCACCGTCTCCTCCCTCTCCAAGTCCTTCGGCGCGGAAGATCTCTTCGCAGGCGTGACCTTTTCCGTTGCGAAGGGCGCGCGGCTTGCGATCGTTGGTCCAAACGGCATTGGCAAGACCACACTGCTGCGTATCCTTGTCGGGCAGGAGGAACCCTCCGGCGGGATGATCACACGCGCAAGGAATCTCCGCATGGGGTATCTCTCACAGGAAGCGGACTTTGAATTGACCGGCGTCCTGTGGGATGTGTGCCTCGAGCCGTTCGCAGACCTCATCCGCATGGGGGGTGAATTGCAAAGACTCGAAGCGGAAATGTCAGACCCAAATACATCGTCCCCACAGGGGAAGCGGGAACAGGCGTTGGTCCGGTATGGAAGCGTGCAACATGAGTTCGAGCGTCTGGGCGGGTATATGTATGAAGTCCAGATCAAACAGGTGCTCACGGGTTTGGGATTCGATGAATCCGATTATCACATGTCGCTCGATCATCTCTCGGGCGGACAGCGCACGCGTGCGCATCTGGCACGGTTGTTGTTGTCGAATCCTGATCTGTTGTTGCTCGACGAGCCGACAAATCATCTCGACATCAAAGCAGTTGAATGGCTCGAAAGTTACCTCACGCAATGGGAAGGCGCGGCAGTCATCGTTTCGCACGATAGATATTTTCTCGATCATTCGTGTAACGCACTGCTCGAAATGGCGGTCAGCGGCTCGGAATTTTATCGCGGCAATTACACGACGTATTTGAGCGAGCGTGAAAATCGCTGGCAACATCGCTTCGAGGTGTTCGAAGCCGAACGCGAAAAATTGATGAGGGATGTGGAGTACATCAAGAAAAATATTTCGGGGCAGAATGTGCAACAGGCAAAGGGAAAACTGCGGCGGCTCACGCGCGTGGTGCAGGCAATCGAACAGGTCGGAATGGCTGCGGTGGTGAGCACGAATTGGTCGCAACTGGACGTGGAGACCACGACATCGCCGTTCAGCGTGGAGGAAGCCGAGCGACGCGTGAGCGCGCTTCGACCTCCGCAACGCACCACGCCCGACCTGCACCTGCATCTGCGCACGGCGAGTCGTTCGGGCGATCTTGTCATCCGCACGAAAGACTTGAAAGTCGGGTATCCCGCCGAAGACAGCATCCCTGAAAAATTTCTTTTCTCTTGTCCTGATATTGAGTTGCGCCGTTTGGATTGCGCCGCGTTGATCGGACCGAACGGCGCGGGCAAATCAACGTTCCTCAAGGCGATCCTCGGTTCTCTCTCCCCTCTGGCTGGAGAGGTGACCCTGGGAGCGAGTCTACACGTCGGTTATTTCGCGCAGGCACACGAGGGACTCGACCCCGAAAAGACCGTGCTCGACGAGATCATCGCCGCATCCGGGATGTTGCCCTATCAGGCGCGCGACTATCTCGGCAAATATCTCTTCTCAGGCGATGATGTGTTCAAACTTGTTTCCATGCTCTCCGGCGGCGAGCGCGGACGCCTCGCCTTAGCCAAACTCGCTTTGGAAGATACGAACTTGTTACTGCTCGACGAACCGACAAATCATCTCGACATTCCTTCGCAAGAAATTTTGCAATCCGTGTTGGATAATTATCAAGGGACGATATTGTTGGTCACCCACGACCGTTACCTGGTGGACGCGCTCGCGACGCAAATTTGGGAGATCAACCCCGACGAATCGCAGATGACCACGTTCAACGGCACGTACTCGCAGATGAAAGAGGAGCGCGAGAAGGAAGCGGCGCGTGAAATTGCCAGTAGGGGCGACTCGACGGGTCGCCCCTACAAATCCGAACGTAAATCTTCCTCGACGAAAGAGGATAGAAGAAGAGTCGCCCAATTGCAGGAGTTGGAGAACTCCATCGCCGAACTCGAAGCGACGCTGGCGAATCTGTCCACGCAGTTGGAAAGTCCGTTTGTGAAGCCAGCCGAAGCAGGCAAGTTGGGACTCGAATACGAACGCGTGCAAAAGGAAATGGATGATCGGCTTGAAGAATGGGAAAGACTTCAAGTGTGAAAATAGACGACGGACAGGCGATCTGTGGTCCGTAATCCAAAGCGAGCGGGCGAGAATGATGGAATGATAAAGGCTGGAGATAATCGCTCCAGCCTTTACCTTAATTCACTTTGACTAAAATGCTTATGTTGCCAAAGCCAGTTCTTTTATCAAGGTCTGCGGCAATGAAATCGGCGAGAAATAACTGGCGGGGAAAAGATAATCCTCACCCGATTCGTCTATCACGCGAAGCATTTTGTGGCTTTCCGCTTCCGTATCGGGAACAACCTGATAAATCTTGCGCGGTTCCAGCGAAGCCTGATAGCCTTCATTGTTAATACAAACCACAAATTGAGAAGGGGTTTTAGTTGTCATACTCATTTTCCTAGAACACGTTTGACCTTGAAATCATACCTGCCGACGCCATGCGCTTCATACCAATGAATTTCAGCAATGTGAATTGTATCATCTGGCAGACGGACTGTGGCAACGCCTTTCAATTTCCGCCAGCGACCCCTACCATACATCCTTTGCAGACGATCAAACTCACGAATTGAACGCCCGACTGCAATGGTTTCGATATCCGTGATTTCGCTGATGACTTCAACTTCAGGCTGCATGGTTAATGGACATTTGTAATTATACGCCAAATAATTGCGAGGTTATAATCTGAACAAATAACTGTTGCAGCTTCTCGCAATCAGGAGTCACACATGCCCCACCCCAAAACTTGTCCCAAATGTAGCGGCACGATGACGCAAGGCAGGATCATGAAGTTGAATTCGTATTCAACGAAGAAGGAATATGAATATCTCTTTGCGCCTGACAATGAAGTCATGCCTGACCTATCCAGCATGCTTTCAGGGAAATCCTCTTCTTCCCGCAAGGCGCTGGTCGCTTTTGCGTGCAACGAGTGCGGGTTCACTGAGTTTTACAGTCAGGCAGCGGGATGATGCAGTAAATCCGCCATCAGGGGGAGTTATCCTTTGCGAAACCGCCTTATAATTCCTCTACTATATCAACGCGGAGGCTGAATGAAACCATCGTTTCGGCAAAAATTCAGATACTGGTTCGATAACCTCATGGCGCGCGGCACGCCAGCGATGATCGGCATGTTGTTCGCGCTGTCGCTGGCGATCGTGTTCCTCGCGGGCGCGGTCATCTCACTGGCTGGCTTCGTGCAGGAAGGGGAAGGGAGCCGCCTGACCTTCGTCGAGGCGATGTGGCAAAGCCTGATGCGCACGCTCGATTCCGGGACGATGGGCGGCGATACGGGCACGGGCTTTCGCCTCGTCATGTTGCTCGTCACACTGGGCGGAATCTTCATCGTCAGTGCGTTGATCGGCGTGCTGAACAACGCCATCGAAGTGCAGATGGAACGCCTGCGCAAGGGACGCTCGCAGGTGCTCGAATCGAATCACACGCTGGTGCTGGGCTGGTCGGCGCAGGTGTTCACTGTGTTGGATGAGTTGATGATCGCCAACGAGAATCAAAACAACGCGCGCATCGTTGTGCTGGCTGATAAAGACAAAGCAGAGATGGAAGATGAGATCCGGGAACGAGTCGAAGTCCGCGGGAAGACGCGCATCATTTGCCGCAACGGGAGTCCCATTGACCCGAACGATCTCGAGATCGCCAGTCCGCACGAAGCGAAATCCATCATCGTCCTGCCGCCTGAAAATCAAGACCCCGACACCGATGTGATCAAGACCGCGCTGGCGATCACCAATAACCCGAGCCGACGCGTCGAGCCGTATCACATCATCACGCAGGTGCGCCATGCAAAAAATCTCGATGCACTGAAACTCGTCGGTGAAAGCGACAGGGTGCAAAGCATCCTCACCGGCGACCTGATCGCCCGCGTCGTCGCGCAGACCTCGCGCCAGTCCGGGCTGTCGGTGGTGTATACGGAACTGATGAATTTCGGCGGCGATGAGATCTATTTCAAGCACGAGCCCGCGCTCTTCGGCAGGACGTTCGGCGAGGCATTGCTCGCCTATGAAGATTCAGCAGTCATGGGAATTCGCCGAGGCGAAGGGACCATTCACCTCAGCCCGCCAATGGACTTCCGTATCGAAGTCGGCGATCAACTCTTTGCCCTCTCCGCCGACGATGACACGATTCGTCTCTCCAACCCCGGCATGGTTCAGGTCAACGGCAAGTCCATTCGCTCGAACGCCAAACCCATGAAGCCCAAGCCCGAGAAGTGTCTCATCCTCGGCTGGAACCGAAGCGGAACGACCATCGTGCATGAGCTCGACAACTATGTGCCCAAAGGTTCGCAGGTCACTGTGGTTGCCGACATCTACAACATCGAAAAGCAGATCCGCGCGCACGGTGGAAAGTTGAAGAACCAAAAATTGGTCGTGATGGAAGGTGAAACGACCGACCGCGACGTGCTCAACAAACTCAACGTGCAGGACTACGACCACGTGATCGTGCTGGCATACAGCACGCTCGAACCGCAGGAAGCCGACGCCAAGACTCTCGTCACGCTTTTGCATCTGCGCGACATGGCAGAGAAGGATGAGACGCCGTTCTCCATCGTCAGCGAAATGCTCGACCTGCGCAACCGCGAACTCGCCGAAGCCACACAGGTGGACGACTTCATCGTCAGCGAACATCTTATCAGTTTGATGATGGCGCAACTATCGGAGAACCCCGAACTCTTCGACGTGTTCACCGACATCTTCGACCCCGAAGGCGCCGAGATCTACCTCAAGCCCATCGGCGATTATGTCTTGCTCGGCGAGCCGGTCAACTTTTACACGGTCGTCGAGGCGGCGCGCCGGCGCGGTGAAACCGCCATCGGCTACCGCAATGCCGCGCAGGCGAAGGATGCGAGCAAATCATACGGCGTGCACACAAATCCGAAGAAGTCCATGCCTGTTGCCTTCACCCTCGAAGACAAAGTGATCGTCATAGCAGAACAGTAGTGTGAACGGCGGTTCGCCCTACAACACCTCGCGAATCAATTTCGCATTCTCGACCACTCGTGGATGATCGCCATGCAGGCACAGCGTGTCCACGCGCACGCGCTTTCCCTCGAACATTACCTCATCACGAATCAATGCTGTCGCATGTTCGGCAACTTCCTCGGGTGACTCGATGATCGCGCCTGATTCTTTGCGCGAGACCAACGTCCCATCGGGATTGTATCTGCGATCTGGGAAACCTTCATTGGCGACTCTCAACCCGACCTCGACTCCCGCTTCGATCAACCTTGAGCCTGCCAGCCCAACGAGAATTAACTCTCCATTGAAGTTTTTCACCGCTCGTGCCACAGACTTTGACAGCGGCAGATCCTTCGCCGCCTGATTGTACAACGCGCCATGCGGCTTCACGTGACGCAACGTCACACCTTCGGCTTCAGCGATCGCGGCTAACGCGCTGACCTGATCCAGAATCAGAGCCTCGACTTCATCCAGCGGAAGCGTCATTTCGCGGCGACCGAACCCCTCCACATCCAACCAGCTTGGGTGCGCGCCGATGTTGACTCCATGCTTTTTCGCCAATCGGACCGTCTCGCGCATCGTCCTGGCGTTCCCCGCGTGGTATCCGCAGGCGATGTTGGCAGAGGTAATGAACGGCATGACCAGTTCATCATTGCCGGTGTTCTCGCCCATGTCGCAGTTGAGGTCTATTTTCATTTTTGTTCTCCGAGACGTGTCACCCTGAGCGACAGCGAAGGGTCTCGCGCCTACACAGAGATTCTTCGCCACTCGCAATTTAAGGCTCGGGCTCAGAATGACACGTCACCTTGAATCCTCTCCAACCCAGCCATCAACTCGTGATACTTCTTTTGAGCTTTCGCCACGGTCGTCTCTCGAAAACGAATTTTACTTTTACCCGGCACACACTGCGCCAGCAAAGGCAAATCCGCGCTGGCGACCGCCCCGATCTTGGGGTAGCCGCCCGTCGTCGGCGAATCCGCCATCATCACGATGGGCTGTCCATTCGAGGGGACTTGGATCGCGCCCATCGTCATCCCTTCGGAGATGAGTTCGGACTTGTTACGATGCATTAATGGAATGCCTTCGAGGCGGTAACCCATGCGGTCGGAAGTTGGACTTACGGTGTATTCGCTCGAAAAAAATGCTTCAATGCTTCCATCTGTAAAATACTTTTCCTGTGGACCTGCGACGACATCTAAAGTTGGATGATCGCTGTAACGCGGTCTCACCTCCTCGGGCAATGTCCGCGCGGCGAGTTCATCGAGGAGGCGCGATGGCGCGCCGGAACGAATCACATCACCGATTTGTAGTTGCCTGCCGTCGAGACCGCCGAAGCGGGCGCGCAGGTTGGTGGAAGCCGAACCAAGCACAAGTGGCGTTTGAACGCCGCCAGCGATGGCGAGATACGCCCACATCCCGGACTCCAGTTTGTTGAGTCGAACCGTCCATCCCGCGCGGACGTAGTACGAACTCCACATTCGAAAATCCCAGATGTAAACCGAGAGTTCAAATCCCGCACCGGTTACCGCGACGACACAATCCTGCAACGCGCGAAAGGCGATAACACCCAAGCCGATTTCAACGGTGACGTGGTTCGTCGGATTTCCAACCAAAGCATTCGCAGCGCGTGATGCAAGCGCGTCCATCGCTCCCGATGCAGGGACGCCGAACTTTCTCCAGCCGATGCGACCGGAGTCTTGAATGGTCGCGACCCCGTTGACTTCGATAATTTCAAGCGACATCTTCAACGACGAATTTCACCTCATCGCCCGGTGCGAACAAGAACGGCGAATCATAGTCGGGGTCGAACAGTTTCAGAGGCGTCCAGCCGATCAAATTCCAGCCGCCCGGCGAATCGATCGAATAGATTCCCGTTTGTGAACCCGCGATGGCAACCGTCCCCGCGGCGACGCGCGTGCGCGGCGTTTCGAGCCGCGGCATCATGAGCGCGTCGTCGAGTTTGCCCATATAAGGGTAACCCGGCGTAAAGCCCATCATGTAAACCAAGTAGATTTTTTCGCTGTGGATGCGAATCACATCCTCAATGCTGAGACCAAGATGACGCGCCGCTGACTCGAGGTCTATCCCATATTCCCCGCCGTATCGCACCGGGACATCCACCCGCCTCGGCTTGCGATTGGCTGTTTCCTCCACTTGCGCGATCTTCGCGCGTAACTCATTTTTGACCCGCGAAAATGGAAGGATCAACGGGTCGTAGTGAACAAGCAAGGTGGAATACGCAGGGACAGTTTCAACAATACCGTGAAAGCCAGACGCTTCGATCAGTTTTGCAAGCGCATGAACGCGTTGGTTGACCTTTAGTTCAATCTCATCCCCCAACTGCACAAGCACTGACGAATCGCCGAGCGGGAGAATCCTCGGATTCATCGTTCGAAGAGGCTGATGCTTTCGATGTGATAGGTCTGTGGAAACAGGTCGAAAGGCATGACATCTTTCAGTTTGTATCCGCCGGCGATCAACCGCGCCGCGTCGCGCGCCAGCGTGGATGGATCACATGAAACATAAGCAATGTGTTTCGGATTCAATTTCAACAGCCCCTCCACGACGCGTTTATCCAGCCCTGCGCGCGGTGGGTCAACCAGGACTACGTCTGGTTTTGCTTGGAGGTGAGGAACGATCTCCTCCACCAGCCCTTCGTAGAGTTCAACGTTATCGAATTCATCGAGATTCGCCGTGAAATCGTCGCAGGCTGATACGGAGGATTCGACTCCGATCACGCTCTTACACTTGGGAGCAAAGAACGCGCTGAAGAGACCGACACCACAATAGAGGTCGAGCAGGGTGGTCGTTGAGGAAACTGGCAAACGCGCAAGCAGGTGCTCGACCATTTTCCCTGCCATGACCGCGTTCACTTGAAAAAACGATGCCGCAGAAACTTTGAAAGCGCGGTCAAGCACATGGATTAAAATATGGTTGTTGCCCGCGACCACAATCGAGTTTTCATCATACACGTGGGCAATTGATATTCCCGCTTCGATATCCAGTTGGGGGAGTTCAGGCGAATCCGATTCGAGGATGAGCATCAAATCTTCATCGCTCCCCGCGCGAAGAGAGACGCGCTCGATGCGTGTTTCAGGTTCAAATTCGAGTTGATGCCAGAAGTCATTGATCACTGGTTCAGGGAGGTGACATTCATTGATTGCCATCACCCCTAGCCCCTCTCCCGCGGTGAGAGAGGAAACATAACCTAATTTTCCATTTTCATCCAAAGAGAATTGAATGTGATTGCGATAGCTCCACGGATTCGGACACGGCACCATTGGCTGAACGGGTGGATCTTCGAACTTGCCAATGCGAATTAATTGGTCGCGCAGAATTTCAGTCTTGACCAGGAGTTGCTTTTCGTATGGCAGGTGCTGATAATGACAACCTCCGCATTCGCCAAAATGCTTACAACGAGGCTGAATCCTATCTCTTGAAGATTCGAGAACTTGGAGAATTTCCGCGCGAGCGAAATTTTTCTTTTCTTCTGTCAACCTCACACGGACGCGTTCCCCTGCCAGCCCAAACGGCACAAAGACTGCACGGCCATCATCCAGTCGCCCCATCGCGTCGCCGCCGTAAGCCATGGTTTCAAGTTGAAGGTCAAAAGTTTCAGGCTGAAGGTTCATCGAACCACATTATAAATACAAAGAGCCTATGGAATAACCGATCAGGCTCTGAACCTTCAACTTTCCAACTCGGAACCTTTCAACTTTTCTTCAGATACTCTTCCATCGCCGCGAGCAATTTCTCGATGTCTTCCATCTGAGTCTCACCCATATGCGCGATGCGGAACGTGGATTCCTTGATGGGACCATATCCTCCTGCAATTCGCATCTCGCGTTCCCTGAGGAAGGCGTTCAACTCCGAGACCTTGATGCCGCGTTCGTTTTTGATCGTTGTCACAGTTTGTGAGCGATACCCTTCTGGCGCATACATCGAGAGATCATGTGCCTCCGCCCACTCTTGCACTCGCTTTGCCATCGCAGAGTGGCGCGCAAAACGATTCTCCAATCCCTCGGCAAAGATACGGTCGAGTTGGAAATCAAGGGCAAAGATCAATGACATCGCGGGGGTTGCCGGGGAAGAATCCTTGTTGCGATGTTTCTCCATACGCAGGAGATCAAAGTACCAGCCGCGATTCTCGACCGTTTCGGCTTTCTTCATCGCGCGGTCTGAGACCGCTCCCAACCCGAGCCCCGGAGGAAGCGCGAGACATTTTTGTGACGAGGTGAGCACCATGTCGAGGCCCCACGCGTCCATTTCGATCTTCGCCCCGCTCAGCGACGAAACCGCGTCCACGAAGATCAACGTATCCGGCGAAACGGAATGAACCGCCTCCGCGATTTCTTTCACAGGATTTTGCAGTCCCGTGGATGTCTCGTTGTGAACGACCGTCAGGGCTTCGAATCCGCCGCGCTTGATTGCATCCGCCACCACGTCGGGAGAAGCGGGCTGGTCCCAGTCGCAGGAAAGTTTTTCGACATCCTTTCCATTGGAAACCGCGACCTCGTACCACCGATCGGCAAACGCGCCGTTGACGACCGAGAGCACGCGGCGATTTACGAAGTTGCGAACCGCGGCTTCCTGCAAGCCCGTCCCCGACGAAGCCGTGAGAAATACGCGATATTTGGTATAGAAAAGTTGCTGTGACTTTTCGGAAGCCCGGCGAAAGATGGCTTCGAACTCTTTGCTTCGATGCGGAAGCATGGACGCGGTCTGCGCTTGCAAGACCTCGTCGGCGACATCAACCGGACCCGGGACGAACATGCGCGACATTAATTCTCCTTCACCGCCAAGAGCACAAAGGACGCAAAGAAATAATATTTCTCGGCGCTCTTCGCGTTCTTGGCGGTAAGAATTGGTTATTTCAAAAAGAACGAAAGCGCGATCAGCACCACGATGAAAAACCCGGCGAGCGTTCCGATGCGCGCCAAATCTTTCTTGACGTAGGTGTAATCAGGGTTGAACTCGTTCCGACCCGAGGAAGAGGTCACATTCACCATCGTTCTAAATTTATTCTTTTTCGCCATTCGATACTCCAATCTAATTTTGTAATCGTCCAAAGACGACAATTCGTTCATCGTTCACAAGATACGGATAGCATGAGATCAACGTCACCGTGGGGCTTCCGGTACTTGCCATTACCTCCACCGCGGTAGGCTCCACGATGGCTGTGCGGTCCACAACGTACACGTACTGCCTCTGCTGTGTGTATATAATGACCTGATCGCCGGGCACGAGCTTATCCAGATAGCGGAACAACTCGCCATACACATCGTTATGCGCGGAAAGAATCACATTTCCGTTTTCGCCGGGGTCCGCCGAAGCCAAATTCTGCCCGACCCCCTTTTTGAGTTGTTCCCAGCCATCGCCTTGCACAATCGGCGCATCCACACCCAAGGCCGGGATTTGCAGTCGAATCGCCTGATCAGGCGCGGGCGTGGGTATTGGAAGATTCTCCAGCGATTGCACCATCGGTCGCAAATGTTCGGGAATCTCCTCGATGTTCGGTCGCGTGTTTCCCTGCGCGTCGGGCGGCGTATGCCCTGAGGGGAGCACCACTGCCATCACCAGCGGCGTCGGCGCGAGAGTTTCCTGCGAAAAGGCAGACGCCACTTCCTCATTTAGATCGCGCAGGACTCCGAACCCGCTGATGAGGACTCCGACGAGTCCGACCACCGCGAGGACTTCCACCACCAAAAGGACTCGGTCCATCACCCGGCGCCGCTTCGATTCCGGGACGGGAGGCTGGTCGCCGGTCTCTTCGGGCGTTTCCACCTCCGGCGCAGACGAAACCAGCGCGTCCGGTTCCACCGCAACGACCCTGCCTGTTCTTTTAAAATGCTCCAGCCGTTCACGACGCGCGCCGCGTCGCTTTTCGATCAACAAGCGGCGTAATTCTTCAACAGATAGGTCCTCGGGGGATTTCCTTCGAGCCATCGCGTTGGGATTATACCGCATGGGATTGTCAATTTTTCGCACCCTCGTTATAATGGCAATCCCTCGGGCGGGTAGCTCAGTTGGTTAGAGCACTGCTTTGACATAGCAGAGGTCGTAGGTTCGAGCCCTATCTCGCCCACCTGTTAGCTGTCAGCGATCAGCTTTCAGCTATTGGCAAAATCAATAAGACGCAATGACCGAGACGAGTATGTGGTCAAGTCCCTGACAGGGAGAAGAGAACGACGATTGAGAGTCTCTTCAAGGGAACATCACAGAAAACCACTCGCGAGCGTGGAACCGAAAGCTTTCAGCGATCAGCAGTCAGCGAGTAAGTGAAACGGGTGACTTCGTTATCAGTCGAAGAGATGAGAGACCTCACAGGTCTCGGAGACCTGAGGTCTGAGGCTCAAATCGGGTGGAACCGCGTGAATCGAATTCTCGCCCCGTGTTCGGGCGAGTTTTGTTTTTAACCCCCTCCGCCGCTAACGCGGCACCTCCCCCAAATCCAAAGGATTTGGGGGAGGCAGGGTGGGGGTCGAAAGGAAGCGAGAATGTCGCAAATGATTCAAGAAAAATATGAGGAGTCGAATCTTTATAAGATCCGTCACTCGGCGGCGCACGTCATGGCGCAGGCGGTGCTGGAAATGTTCCCGGATGGGAAGATCTCGATCGGTCCGCCGGTAGAGAACGGGTTTTACTATGATTTCGATCTGCCGCGCAACCTCACGCCTGAGGATTTGGAAGCCATCGAAAAACGGATGCGGCAGATCGTGCAGGGTAAACACGAGTTCAAGAAGAAGGTTGTCTCTGCCGATGAAGCGCGCCAGATATTCAAAGACCAGTCGTACAAGCTGGAGTTGATTGACGGACTCGAGAAAGGCGGCTTCGATGAATATGGCAACCCGCTGAAAGAAAAGCCGGAGATCTCGATCTATCAGCACGATACATTCGTGGATTTGTGCCGCGGTCCGCATGTGGCGAACACGAAGGAGCTCAAGCAGGACGCGTTCAAGTTGATGTCCATCGCGGGCGCGTATTGGCGCGGCGACGAGAAGAACAAGCAGTTGCAACGCATCTACGGCACGGCTTGGGAGAACGCGAAACAGTTGAAAGATTACCTCCACATGCAGGAGGAAGCCAAGAAGCGCGACCACCGTAAACTGGGCAGGGAACTCGAAATCTACATTTTTGATGACGAGGTCGGTCCCGGTTTGCCGCTGTTCCTGCCCAATGGCGGAATCATGATCGAAGAGTTGGAAAAACTTGCCAAGGAAATGGAAGACAAGGCTGGCTATGTGCGCGTCCGCACACCGAACCTGACGAAGGAAGATCTGTTCATCCGTTCGGGGCACCTGCCCTACTACGCCGAGTCCATGTACCCGCCGATGGAACTCGAAGGCGTGAAGTATTACGTCAAACCGATGAACTGCCCGATGCATCACAAGATCTTCGCCTCGAAGGGGCGTTCCTACCGAGACCTGCCGCTCCGCCTTGCGGAATACGGGACGGTCTATCGTTACGAAAAATCAGGTGAGTTGTTCGGCTTGATGCGCGTCCGCTCGCTGCAGATGAACGACGCGCACATGTACGTGACGGAGGATCAGTTCGAGCAGGAGTTCCTCGGCGTCGTAGATTTGTATCTCAAATACTTCGAGTTGTTCGGCATCGAGAAATACGTGATGCGCCTGTCACTGCACAGCAAGGCTGGGCTAGGCAAGAAGTATGTGGACAACGAACGTCTGTGGCTCAAGACGGAAGACATGGTTCGCCGCGCGATGCAAAATGGGAACGTGCCGTACGTGGAAGCCGAGGATGAAGCCGCGTTCTACGGTCCCAAAATTGACGTGCAGATTTGGAGCGTGATCGGGCGCGAGTTCTCGCTCGCCACGAATCAAGTGGACTTCGCCCAGCCCGCCCGCTTCGACCTGAAATACATCAACAAGGATGGGCAGGAGGAGGTACCGTTGTGCATCCACCGCGCGCCTCTGTCCACGCATGAACGCCTGATCGGATTCCTGCTCGAGCACTACGGAGGCAACTTCCCGGTCTGGCTCTCGCCCGAGCAGGTGCGCGTGATCTCGATCACGGATAATCAGAACGAATACGCGAAGAAAATCGCAAAACAACTTCGCGAGAGTGGCGTCCGCGCCCACGCAGATGTGTCTGCCCAGCGCATGAACGCCAAGATTCGCGCGGCACAGTTGATGAAAGTGCCGTATATGCTTGTGGTCGGTGACAATGAGATGAAAGCGGAGCAGGTTTCTGTCCGTGTCAGGGATGGAAGCCAGCAGAATAACATCCCGCTGAGCGAGTTTCAGGCGCGGGTGAAGGATAAGATTGCCAGAAGAGCGAAGGAACTGTAGTTCGCGTGTCATTGCAAGCGGGTGAAACAAGCGAAGCAATCTCCTCGTCGAACAGGAGATTGCTTCGTCAGCCACTCGCCGTTTAAGGCTCGGGGCTTCCTCGCAATGACGCACGGCGTCATTTATTGACGATTCCCCGCCGTGCGTGGTATCATTCGCCCACTCAAAACCAGCCGCGCGCTGGTTCACTGTTGTACAAATAGGAGAAGATTATCAGCGCAGCAGATTTTCGTGTCAATGAAGGTATCCGAGTTCCCGAGGTCCGTTTGATCGGACCCAACGGCGAGAACGTCGGTGTGGTTTCGATGAAGCAGGCATTACAGATCGCCCGCGACGCCGAATTGGATGTGGTCGAAGTTTCCCCCAACGCCACCCCTCCCGTTTGCCGTGTGATGGATTTTGGCAAGTTCATTTATGAGCGCGCCAAGAAGGAACGCGAAGCCAAGAAAGCGCAGACGAAGATCGAGGTCAAAGAGATTCGACTGCGACCGAAGACAAACGAAGCGCACCGCGGTTTCAAGGTAGACGACGCCCGCCGCTGGTTACTGCAGGGCAATAAAGTCCGTGTGACGATCAGGTTCCGCGGCCGCGAGATGGATTATCCCGAGATCGCCCTCGAAGACCTGAAAGAGATCGCCGAATCGCTGGCAGACGTCAGTGTGGTGGAGGCGGCGCCGCAGATGGAAGGACGAACGATGCTCGTGGTGCTGGCGCCCAGCAAAGGCGGCGCGAAAAAGAAAGAAAAGGCGGAGCAGGCTTCCCCTGAGAAAGAAGCGGAAGCCCAGTCCTAGGCAAGTCCCAAAGATGTTGAAAGTCCGCGGGCAGAAAGTTTGTCCGCGGTTTATTTTGTCGAAAGGAGACATAGCGAATGCCTCGCAAAGCAAAGGCTGGCAAGTTCAAACTCAAGACCCACAAGGCGACGTCGAAACGTTTTCGCCTGACGGGTTCGGGCAAACTCGTGCGCACCAAAGGCGGCAAGAGTCACTTGCGCCGCAACACCTCCAAGCGCACGAAGGCGCAGTTGAGCGAAATGCACGATGTGAAGGGCCGCAAGATCATCAAGCGCGTCAGGCGCCTTGCGCCGAACATGAAATAGAGTCGGATCTGCCGCAGAGACGCGGGGTCACGGAGAAGAGATCTTTTTCTCTGCATCTCTGAGACTCAGCGGCTGAAATTCAAGTTTATCGTATTCAATTTTTAGTTGCGGCTTTCGGGTGTACGCAACTGGTGTAAACCACCGACGCCCGCGAGTTGCAGGAGAGTAAAAAATGAGAGTTAAAGCTGGACCTCAGAGGCACAGACGTCACAAGAAAGTCTTGAAACTTACAAAAGGACAGCGCGGCACGAAGAACCGCCTGTTCCGGCGAGCCAACGAGGCGATGCTCAAAAGCCTGTGGTACGCCACACGCGACCGCCGCGTGCGCAAGCGCGACCTGCGCAAGCTGTGGATCGCACGCATCAACGCCGCGGCCCGCCTGAACGGCACCACCTACAGCAAACTGGTGGCGATGTTGAAGAAAGCGAACATCGATCTCAACCGTAAGATGCTGGCAGACATGGCAGTCCGTGACCCGCAGGCGTTTACTGCAGTGGTTGCAAAAGCAAAATGATTTTTGCAGGGGCGGATCATATCCGCCCCTGCGTTATTTAACGGGGGTAAAATATTTGCATGAACAACGTTTTGGTCGAACGCGTTCTTCCCACAGGTCAAGCAATCCAGATCGTGCAAGGCGACATCACAATCGAAGAGGTGGATGCCATCGTCAACGCGGCGAATGAGCACTTGCAACACGGAGGCGGAGTCGCGTGGGCAATTTCGAAAAAAGGCGGAGAAACGATTCAAAAAGAATCGGATGACTGGGTGCGCCAACACGGACCCGTCCCCCACTCGCATCCCGCGTGGACTTCGGGCGGGCTCCTCCCAGCGAAATTTGTCATCCATGCGGTGGGTCCCGTGTGGGGCGGCGGCGATGAAGATAACAAACTCGAATCAGCAGTGACAGGCTCCCTGCGCGTTGCAGATGTACTCAGGTGTTCGTCCATTGCCTTGCCTGCAATCTCGACAGGTATCTTCGGCTTTCCCAAAGACCGCGCCGCAGGGATTATCTTCTCCGCTATCGAAAAGTACTTTGAAAGCAATACATCAAGCCTCAAAGTTGTGAAATTGGTCTTGTTCGACCAGTCAACAGTGGATGTGTTCGTCGAAACGTGGCAATCCAAGTCGGCGGATAAACCGTGATTACTTCCTCTCAAAACTCGAAGATCAAACTCGTCCGTTCGTTGATGGGGCGCGCGAAGGAACGCCGCGAGGCAGGGATGTTTGTCGTCGAGGGCGTGAGATTGGTGGAAGAAGCGGCAAGGGCAAATTGGAAATTCGAGTTTGCGCTTTACGATAATTCGTTGAGTGAGAGAGGAATGTCTCAAGTCTCACGTCTCAAATCAAAAGGGGTCGAAGTTGAGGAAATCTCAACAGATTTGACGAAGTCACTGAGCGAAACCGAAACACCACAAGGGATTCTCGCAGTCCTCAAATTCTCCGAATTACCAGTTCCAGATAACTTGAATTTTGTTCTGATCCTTGATCAAATCCGCGACCCGGGGAATCTCGGCACATTGCTTCGCTCCGCCGCGGCGACGGGCGTGCAGGCTGTGTTGCTTCCGCCCGAAACGACGGATGCGTTCGCGCCGAAAGTCCTCCGTGCAGGGATGGGCGCGCATTTCCGGGCACCGATCCGGGAAATGAGTTGGGAAGAAATTCGTAATTATTTAACAGACCCCCACCGCCACTCGCTTCGCTCGGGCACCTCCTCCAAATCCGAAGCGGATTTGGAGGAGGCAGGAGGGGGTCGTTTGCAGGTTTTGGTTGCAGATATGGAAGGAAAGTCTTGTTGGGAAATGGATTTGAAAGAACCGCTCGCCCTCATCATCGGCGGCGAAGCCGAAGGCGCAAGCGAGGAAGCGCGGAAATTAGCAACGCAGAAAATTTCAATCCCAATGGCAGGGAATGTCGAGTCGCTTAACGCAGGTGTGGCAGGGTCAGTGTTGATGTTTGAGGTAGTGAGGCAGAGGAAGCAGTCCGTTGGTTGAGCGCAAGCAGTCGAAACCAGTAGGTTGGATACAAGAAATTTGTTTCTTGAACATTGGTGGTTTCGATACAGGCTGGGTCTCGATACGTTGCTTCGCAACTACTCGATCACCAGCCCTACTCAACCACCGAGTAGAATTGAGATCATGAAGATCCGTTCCATCACTTACTTCTGCAATCCCCAATTTCCTCTGGAGGAGAAAATCCTGCAAAAGGCGGGACAGTTCCTCATGGATGCCAATTCCGCGTATGAGGCGGCGGGATACGAAGTGCAGACGTTGCGGCTGGCGACAATTCCGTTCCCGAAATTGCTGGGTGACGAACACATAAACAAATTGCTGGAGTTGACGAGACGGATCGCTGGAATCGCTGAACAGCTGAACATCGGCTATGTCTCGCTGGGTCCCGCCCTGCCAGAGTCCCCGCGCAGTTACGAGGTGATTCCCGACGCGATCTTCGTCTCGAAAAATGTATTCTTCAGCGGCGTGATGGCGGACAAGGCGCGCGGAATCCACCTTGCCGCTGTCCGCGCGTGCGCCGAGGTGATCGTCAAGTCTGCACCCATCGAGCCGAACGGGTTCGCCAACCTGCAATTCGCCGCGCTGGCAAACGTCCCTGCGGGCGCGCCGTTCTTCCCCGCCGCGTACCACGACAAGGAGAAACCGGCATTCGCCCTCGCGACCGAGTCCGCGGATCTGGCGGTCAGCGCCTTTGAAAACGCAAAAAGCATCGAGGAGGGAAGGAGTAATTTGGTTGCTGAAATCGAGAAACACGGTAAGAAACTCGCGAAAGTTGCCAATTCTCTAGCCTCGAGTACTCCCAAATTCCTCGGCATAGATTTCTCCCTCGCTCCTTTCCCGGATGATGCACACTCGCTCGGCAATGCCGTGGAAAAAATGGGTATCCCAAAAATCGGACTGCACGGCTCGCTCGCCGCCGCCGCCATCCTCACCGAAGCCGTTGACCGTGCCGACTTCCCGCACACCGGCTTCAGCGGATTCATGCAGCCCGTGCTGGAAGATTCCGTCCTTGCGCGGCGCGCCGAAGAAGGAACGCTTACCATCAAAGACGCGTTGCTGTATTCTGCGGTCTGCGGCACAGGGCTGGATACTGTCCCATTGCCGGGGGATACGGCTGCCGAACAAATTGTGCCGTTGCTGCTTGATCTGTCCGCGCTGGCGTTGCGGCTTGATAAGCCTCTCACCGCGCGGCTGATGCCGGTTCCCGGCAAGAAAGCAGGCGATGAGACAAACTTCGATTTCCCGTTCTTTGCTCAAAGCAGGGTAATGAGTTTGGAAAGCGAACCGTTGAAAGCGCCGCTACATGCTTTGGAAACTTTCAACATCATCAAGAGATAACAGAGGACATCATGCAAAAGGTACTTGGCATCTTCATTTCCATGTTCCTGCTGGTTTCATGCGCCAGCCCCGCGCCTCAACCGACTGCGACGCCACTGCCATCGCCCACATCCACAGCCGCGCCGACCGCAACGGAACTGCCTGAACCAACCCCCACCACCCCCGCGAGCGGCGAGGCGGGTGAGCAGACGCAAGAAATCGCCAACATCCTCACTACTCTTGACCTAGACGAAAAGGATCACGAGTCCTACACCGACGCCAATTATCGCATAGAGACAAGAGAATGGATGGGACAGCAGGTAGAGATGCTTATCCATGATGACCTCAGGATTGAGGGTGAGCGGATCGACGCGATGAAGGTGGAGATCAACGGTGTGGAGCAGTGGGTGCGGGGCGCGTATTACCCAGTGGAGGGCTACGGCGGGATGGCGATAGATGTGATTGTCCACCCCTTGCAAGAGAAGAGAGCGTTTTTCTCCACCCCAGAGGGAGCGCAGGCTGTGCATGGAGAACTGCTAACCGCAATCGCCCACCAAAAGGGGATGAGTGAGCAGGGACTAGCCGATTATCTCGCTAACAATAATAATAAAATAGAGATTGTACTGCCACAGTTTTGGAACCCAGATAATCGCTCCAAAAACCGTTCACCGTCGTATCTACGAGCTTCAGAGCCGCAAATAGTAGATCTGTCCCAGCCCGTGGTGTATGCCAGCCGCACGGGTAGCTACATCAACCAAGAGGTTGCCCCTGGCGTAACCGTACCTGACGGGATAAGGTGGGTGGTAGGACAGTCTGATGCCGGTATCGCCGTGTTTGTGGCGAATGAGCAACTATTTATTGTGTACGAATCGGACAACAACATGACGTCGGATAGGGCGGGCAGTATTGCAAGTAGGTTATTTGCTGCATTTGATGCTGTCGCAGAGATGCAGAGCGGGTTTGTAGATACACAGGGAGAAGGGCGGAGTTTTCTTGAGAAACAGACTGATCTTTCCGGCAAAGATTATGTTGACGGAAACACAGTAGTTGATAGAGAAGTGTTTTGGAGGACTAATGTGGATTACACGGAGTATGAATTTACAGCTTTTGAGCTGAAGTAAAGTTTGTTGACGGATGGATCTTTTTCGATCACAATGAGGGAGTGGGGAAGTATTTGGCTTTGTTAGCTTTAGTTTTATTAGCGGGATTGTTGTGGTGGCAGAGAGCGTGGGTGACAAATAAGATAGCCAAACTGGTCAGCCCCGAGCTTAAAGTGGTATCGCAGGTGGAGGGGGTGGCAGTGCGGGCAGTTGAGGTGGAGCTAATCAAAGCAACTCTAGCTGAAGCCGACTTTCTGGCGCCTGGGCAGATTTTGCGGTACAACCAGAACGGGATGCAGACGGGGCAAGTGAGAGTAGCTAAACTAATAGTGGTGCTAACCCCCGAGATGCAAGGACTAGGCAAGACGTACAGCGTGGGAGAGAGCGAGCCGTACCAGAGCTGGGGGATAACATATGCCCAGACGGAACAAGCGGAGGTGAGTGATGTAACGATCTACCTCTATGTTAAAGATGGTATCGTGGAGACAGAAGAGGTGGACAAGCTCGCCAAGCGGTACCAGGGACTACTGCTCACTGCCATTTGGGACCTAACCCACCCCAAGCGGGCGGGGGACAAGGAGTTTGCCCGTTTTGAGGGGATGAGCGAGTATAACAAAGACAAAATCCAGGAGACGTGGTGGGAGATCAAGAAATGAGGCGATTGTTTTTTGTACTGCTTATCTTGGGTGTGGTCTTTTTGACGCAGACGCGGGGAGCGAGGGCGCAGATCTGTAACGGGGGGACGATCACGGGGGCGACTGGTTATACGGTTTGTAACCCGAATGATTGTCGGGAGGGTATAGATATTCCTTGTGATTGTAATTTGTCGTGTGCGGGGGTGACGTATGCCATCGAGTACTGCTCGGATTACACGACTACTGCGTCTTGCAACAGCGCGAGCATAGGGTGGGACTGCGGAGGCGGTAGCTGTAGCTGGAGTGGACCTGTTGTTGGTGGAGGAGGCGGGGGATCGTGCCCTGCGGAGTGTCGGCAAGGGTCATCTTGCGGGGCGGGATACTCGGGGGCGAGCGGGTGCAGCGATCAATAAAGCGGCATGGTAGAATCGCCGACAGCGAGAAGACATGCAAGCGTTGACATTCTGGAAAACGGTTACCATGGATCATTCCAACCTGCTCGAAAGCCTGATCGAACTTCTCAAAATACACGATGTTCGGTTTTGTGTGATCGGCGGGCAGGCTGTCAACGCGTACGTCGAGCCTTTGGTAAGCCTTGATCTGGATCTGGCAGTTGCCGTGGATCAAATTGATAAGGTGGATGCGCTTCTCGACCAACACTTCACCCTCAAGCGCTTCTCCCACAGTTTGAATGTGACCATCCCTAATTCGGATGTTCGCGTGCAAATCCAAACGGACAAACGATACGGCGAATTCGTTGGACGCGCGTCTGTGCGCTCCGTGCTGGGAATGGAATTGCCCGTCGCCAGCGTGGAGGATGTTCTTCAGGGAAAGATCTGGGCGGTGATGGATTCCGAACGCAGGGGCAGTAAACGCCAAAAGGATCTGGCGGATATCGCCCGTATTCTTGAAACCTATCCTAAATTCCGTTCACAAGTGCCGCAGGAAATTCTCGAACGGTTGCTGGATTAATCCAAAAGCAAGAAACGTTGGCAAGTCAGCAGGTTTGAACGTTCAAACGTTTCAACCTGCTAACGTTTAAACGCGTAACTTCCACATCGTAAACGGATCGTCGAATCCCTTCACTTCGCCGGTGAAGCGGCTCAACACGTCGGGCTTGAGATTTTGCTCGAGGAACTCCTGAACTTCGGGGTCTTTGTGGATCTCCTCGGAAAATACCAACTCACCGCCTTGTGAAAAACTCGGCAGGCGCGCGGCGATGTTCACCGTCGAGCCGAAATAATCCAATCGGTCGTTCAAGTTGACGACGATGCACGGTCCCTTGTGCATGCCCGCCTTCAGCCACAACATCGGTTCGCCGCGTTCGGCGATGCTTGCCTGTGCCTTCCACACCGCGCGCAACGCCGCGATCGGATTCCGAAATGCCGCCATCACCGAATCGCCCATGGTCTTGACGATGGCGCCTCCCTCCGCGGTGATCTCATTCTCCAACAATTGAAAATGCTCGCGCACGCGCCCGAACGCCGGCGCGTCGCCGATCCGGCGATACAAACGAGTCGACTCGCGCAGGTCGGTGAACATCAGCGTGATCGAGCCGACCGAAATCTCCTCGCCCGGGCGTATCACTTCGGTTGCAAACAGGTCGCGGAATACCTGCAACGCGGTCACGTCCGCGGCGGTGGCGGCTTGGTCGCCCCACGAGGTGCGCTCCAACTGAAAGGTGGTATCCGCTTCGGTGGCGTTGACCAGATTGAGGGTCGGAAGAAGCGAGACTCGATGTTCCTCGGGGGGCCATCCGTATTGCGTCACGCGTAAATCCGCCTTCGACATCCCGCCCGAATCCGCAACCACAGACGCGGAACCGCTCGTCGTCGAGGCGCGTATATTGTAACGCCCCGATTCGAGCTGCACATCCACTGGCAGAGAACGCAGGGGCGACAATCTCTGCGACATCACCACGTGCGGCTGTAACTGCGGGCTTCCGACGCAGAACGCCGCGGCAAAATCCACCGCGCGCACCAAGGGGTTCGGGCGGAACACAACCTCGATGTTGTGATCGAAGTTCGTGCGAAAATCGATCCGGCAGGTGTTGCAATGCGAATTGCCGCGCACGTCGGCGAGATTGCTGTGCCCCTCGGTGATGCCGCGGCACGAGGGACAGAGCAAATCCCACGACATGTCGAAGATGCCGGCGCGCGTAGCGCGCAGAAACATTTCGAGCACCGCGCGCCGATTCGTTTTCCAATGGTCGGCGAGCGCATACGGGCGGATGCGCTGGATGGAGAGGTCATCGGCGTGATCGAGAAACTCTTCGAGACGATTCAACAACTCAGGATTTGTGCCTTGTCGCATCACCGCATCACTTTGCACCTTGAACCTGTTTCGCCCGCCCGCGCTCAATCGGCGCTGACGCGGCATTTCGACGGGCGATTCACCGCGCTGGACGATCTCATCATATTTGCGGAAGGCGCGTTCGAATCGATTCCTTGCGATAACCCCGATCGCAAACGGGATCCCGAGCTGGGCGAGAATGTTTCGCGTGAGGAAAATGGACTGGTACGTGATGCGCGTGCCGCCTTCTGGCAACGGGTCGAAGCGCGCGTTGACGCGCATTTCATCCAGCGGACCCTTGGTGTAACGGCGCACAATGCCGAACGAGTACGGGTAGGTCCACTCGAAGGGTTCCTCCTCCCATTCCACCCTGATGATGGGAAGTTTCATGCGCGCCAGTTTTGTTCCCTTCACGTTGCTGAGCAACTCCACCTCGGGCTGACCGGTGTCGCGGTTGAAGCGGTTGGTATCCGCTGCAAGCGACCAGACCGCCTCGGGCGCGGATTGGATATCCCATTGCCATGTGTAGGTGAATTCTTTTGCCATAGAGGTTCGATGAGGAAGCCGATTCGAATTTTACAGTCAACCGGATAAAAATACCATTGCACTCTCAAGCCAAAGTGACAAATCCATTAACAAGCCATTAACCGCGCGGAAAATCTTTCATGGTATTGTTAACGCATGCCCGAAACCATCCTCGTCGTCGAAGACGAGCCGGCATTACGCGACACCCTGACCTACAACCTCAAGAAGGATGGGTTTGTCGTCGAAGCGGTGGGAGACGGCAGGCTTGCGCTCGAATCGGCGCGAAAACTCAACCCCGACCTGATCATCCTCGACATCATGCTCCCCGAACTGGACGGCTTCGAGGTGGCGCGCATCCTCCGCAAGGAGATGATCGTCCCCATCCTCATGCTCACCGCCCGCGACGACGAGATTGACCGTGTCGTCGGTCTGGAGGTCGGCGCGGACGATTACCTGACCAAGCCCTTTTCGATGCGCGAACTGGTGGCACGCGTCAAGGCGCAGCTACGGCGTACGCGCATCATGCAGGAGGAACTTCGCAGGTCCGCGCCGGAGAAAAAGCACGAGACTCTCAAATTCGGGAACCTTATGATCAACGTGACCCGGCAGGAAGTGACGCTGGACGGCGAACCGCTCGCCGTCAAGCCGCAGGAATATCAACTCCTGCTCTTCTTCGCCGAACATCGGGGTCAAATGCTCTCGCGCGAATTCATCCTCGAACGCGTGTGGGGCTGGGACTACATCGGCGACAGCCGCACCGTGGACGTGCATGTGCGCTGGCTCAGGCAAAAAATCGAAGAGGATTCGAGCAACCCAACGCGCATCATCACTGTGAGGGGCGGAGGATATCGGTTTGAAGGGTGAATACTTCGTACTGCGTATTTCGTGCTTACGCAGTACGGAATACGCAGTATGAACTTCCTCACTGTCCTTGCTCTTCTCCTCTTCCTCCTCGCCGTGTGGTTTGCATGGCGCTACTATAAACTTCGCCGCGATGTGAACGAATTTGCGAAACAGATTCGCCAGCAAAACACAAACAATGCCATCAAGGAACTCGACAATTTATCCAGCGCGGTTTCCTCCCTCATTTCAACCTTCAACCTTCAACATGCAACCCTCGACGCAGAACGCGCCCGCCTCGCCACTGTCCTCGACCAGATGACCGACGGTGTGCTTATCGCCGATGCGCAGGGGATCATCCAGTTTGCAAACCCCGCCGCGGGAAGGCTGTTTCAATCCGCCAATCCGATCCATCACAGCCTCACAGAGGTCATTCGCCATCACCAGCTGGTCGAAGCATGGCGGCGCTGCCGCGAGACGAGGGAACTGCAAAGCGAGTCCGTCGAACTGCCGGCGCGCCATCAGTTCCTGCAACTGATCGTCATCCCCGATTCACAAACCAGCGGAAGCCTGCTCCTCGTGCAGGACCTCACGCGCCTCCGCCGCCTCGAAACGGTGCGGCGCGATTTCATCAGCAACCTCTCGCACGAACTCCGCACACCGCTCGCCTCGCTCAAAGCGTTGACGGAAACCCTGCAAGACGGCGCGCTGGATGACCCGCCCGCGGCGCGTCGATTCATTGACCAGATTCAAGTGGAAGCGGACGCGCTCACCCAAATGGTGACCGAACTCCTCGAACTCTCGCGCATCGAATCGGGCCGCCTCGCGCTCGACCTTCAACCTGTCTCGCCTCGTGAACTGCTCGACTCAGCCTGCAAGCGGATGCAATTGCAAGCTGAACGCGCGGGCTTGAGCCTGCACGTGGAGTCTGCGGACGATCTGCCGAAAGTGAAAATCGATTCACAGCGCCTCGAACAAGTTCTCGTAAATCTCATTCACAACGCGGTCAAGTTCACGCGCGCCGGGGGCGAGGTCGTTCTCCAGGCTGACACCGTCCCCGAAGGGGAGGCAGGCATAGGCGAAGTCCGATTCGCGGTTCGCGATACGGGAATCGGAGTCCCTGAGGAGGATGTCCCTCGAATCTTCGAGCGTTTCTACCGCGTGGACAAATCCCGCGCGGGGAGCGGCACTGGCTTGGGCTTGTCCATCGCCAAACACATCGTCGAAGCGCACAACGGAAGAATCTGGGCAGAGAGCATCGAGGAGCGCGGCAGTACGTTCTACTTTACAATTCCGTTAGTTTAATCAATTGCATAATTGTTTTGCATTGGCAAACCCGCTGTAAAGCACAGAAACGGGGCTTCGTGCTATCCTGTGCGCATGGAAATATTCCTGGTTGGCACACTGACCACTCTGATCGCAGTCTTCATCGTAGATACATCACGAAAGCGGCGCGACTACCTGTGCCAGCAGGTCGAGCTCGCAAAGCAACCGCCAACAATCAGGAAATAGTTTCATTCTCTCCTCAGCGCACAAGAGCCGGGTCTCCTCCCCGGCTCTTGTGCCGTTAATTGCCAGGCACAGAGAGGACGCGCTTTGCAAGTATCTTCGACAATCCGCTCCGGAAAAATTTAACGAGATGTTAACTTTTTCTTCTCCTTCCATTAAAAGTGGATTGATAAGATGACAATATGAAAATCAAGGAGAAGAATACATGTCTAAAACTGTTCGACCATTCCTGTTTGTGTTCGTGATCATGAGCCTGTTGCTTGCCGCGTGTGGAAACTCTACGACCGAAACGCCTTTCGCTCAGCCAACCTCCCCTTCTGCGGACCAGACCGCGGAAGCCGATCCGTTTGGCATGTACCTGCCCGATGCCGTGTCCGGTGATATCATCTCCGCCGGTTCGTCCACTGTGTTCCCGCTTTCTGAGCGCATGAAGCAACGCTTCGAAGAAGAAGGCTTTACCGGCAATCTGACAGTGGACAGCATCGGTTCGGGCGCCGGCATTGAGCGCTTCTGCGTCGCCGGCGAGACCGACATCGCCAACGCCTCCCGCGCGATCCGCGATACCGAAGTGGAATCCTGCCGGGGCATTGGTCGCGAACCGGTTGAATTCCAGGTCGGCATTGATGCGTTGGCAGTCGTGGTGAGCGCCGAGAATGATTTCGTTACCGACGTCACACTTGAAGAACTCGCCCTGATCTATTCCACCGCTACGCTCTGGTCGGACGTTCGCTCTGAGTGGCCCGCGGAAGCCATCCAACGCTTCAGCCCCGGTACAGATTCCGGCACGTTCGATTATTTCGTCGAAGCGGTGATGGAGGAGGTCTTGGGTGACACAGGCGGAGACGCCATCCTCAACTCTGCCGGCACACAATTCTCGGAAGACGACAACGTGCTCGTTCAGGGTGTGCAAGGTTCGCCCTATGCCATCGGTTACTTTGGGTATGCATACTTTCAGGAAAATGCATCTTCTCTCACAGCGCTTTCTATAAACGGTGTGGCTCCCACTGCCGAAACCGCCGAGTCCGGTGAGTACCCGATCTCGCGCCCGCTGTTCATCTACTCGGATGCGACCATCATGAAAGAGAAGCCGCAGGTCGCTTCGTTCATCTACTTCTACATCACCAACGTGACAGATGAAATCCTCGATGTCGGCTACTTCCCCGTGAGCGAAGGCAGAGCACAGGAGAATCTCGACGCCTGGCTCGCCGCATTGGGCATGTAGCGCTGCCAAGCATACGAATGAAGTTAGACCTTCCCTCTCCATTCATGGAGAGGGAAGGTAATTTATTGTAAAATAGAGAAATGATTTTCTGCGAGAGGAGGCGCACGCATGGCTGAAACAACGTTGAAGAGCGCGGAACAAAAAACACCCTCGTTTAGTTTGCGACGCAAGCCTCGTTTGGGGGAAACGGTCGTACAAGGATTGTTATTCTTTAGCGGCTTTTTTTCCATCTTTGTCACGCTCGGAATTGTTTATGAACTGGGAAAAGAGGCGTTGCTCTTTTTCCAAATGCCCGAAGTGGTCATCCTGGATACGCTGACAAGCACCGAGTGGAAGCCGCACATCGGCAAGTTCGGCATCTGGCCCCTGCTCACATCCACGCTGATGACAACTGGGATAGCGATGGCAATTGCCATTCCGCTGGGCATGGGCGTTGCGATCTTCCTCAGCGAATATGCGAGCCAGCCAATCCGCAACACCTTGAAACCGGTTCTCGAGGTATTGGCTGGGATTCCCACCATTGTGTACGGATACTTCGCCCTGACCTTCATGACCCCCCTCCTGCGCGAGATATTCGGCAAGGATGTCGTGCAGATCTACAACACCGCCTCCGCCGGACTCGTGATGGGGATTCTCATCCTGCCACTGATCACCTCCATGACGGAAGATGCGCTGAGCGCGGTGCCGCGGTCGTTGCGTGAAGCCGCGTACGGCATGGGCGCGACCAAACTGGAGGTCGCGACGCAGATCGTGGTTCCTGCGGCGCTTTCAGGGATTGCCGCTGCCATCATCGTGGGCATTTCGCGCGCCATCGGCGAAACGATGATCGTCGCGGTCGCGGCGGGCGCCGGACCCAACTTCACATTCAACCCGTTCATCGGTGCAGAGACCATCACCGGTCACATCGTGCGAATTTCAGGCGGCGACCTCAGTTATGACTCGATTGACTACAACAGCATTTTTGCATTGGGTTTGTTTCTGTTCTTCACCACCCTCGTGCTTAACATCATCAGTCAGGCGATCGTGCGGCGCTTCAGGGAGGTGTACGAATGACAAAGAAACTCGTGGTGGAAGAATTCGCCGACAACCTCGATGCGCGCAACCGCCGGGGAACGATCTGGCATCTGCTGTTTCAAGCCTCCACCGTTGTCGGCATCCTTGCTTTGATCGCGCTGATGCTGAACGTGATCAACGCGGCGTTTGGCTACGTGGCTTATGAAGCCCGCGTGGACCCGGACACCCTTACGGTGGATGGAACGCCGCTCGAAGATCAAAGTAAAGACCAGCTGGTGACCCTCCTGCAATCGGAACTTTCACGCGGCGCCTACAATAAACTGGACAACGAAAAGAGTTTTGCGGAACGTTCCCGCGATGATGTGTTTCAACTGGTTGTCGAAAGAATCATCCGACCTAAAGTTGTGGCTGTATGGGACCTGTGGCCCTCCCTGACACAAGCAGGCGAGGTCCGCGCCACGGTTGCGCAGGAATACCCGAAGGCGGAACTGGATTTTATCTCGTGGCTCACAACGGACTTCGTCACACGGCCCCAAACCAGCGAGCCGCTGACCGCCGGCGTCCGCACTGCAGTACTCGGCTCCTTGTGGACGATCTTCTTCACGATTCTGCTTGCCTTCCCCATTGGCGTGGGCGCGGCGATCTACCTTGAAGAATACGCGTCGGACAACTGGCTGAACCGAATCATCCAAACCAATATCAACAACCTCGCGGGCGTACCTTCCATCGTGTATGGTATCTTGGGTCTTGCTATTTTCGTCCGCGCGCTCGAGCCGCTGACCAGTGGAGAAGTGTTCGGGCTGGTGGACCCAACCACCGCGAACGGACGAACCGTTCTGTCTGCCGGTCTTACTCTCGGGCTGCTTGTGTTGCCCATCATCATCATCAACGCGCAGGAGGCGATCCGCGCGGTGCCGCATTCGCTTCGCAACGCGAGTTTCGGCGTCGGCGCGACCAAATGGCAGACCGTCTGGTCGCATGTGTTGCCGAACGCGATGCCCGGCATCTTGACCGGCACCATCCTCGCCGTCTCGCGCGCCATCGGCGAGACCGCGCCGCTCGTGGTGGTGGGCGCGTCCACTGCCATCAGTTTCGACCCTGAATCGCCGTTTTCCAAATTCACCACACTGCCGATTCAGATCTACCAATGGACTTCGCGCCCGCAGAGCGAATTCCGCAGTCTTGCCGCCGCGTCCATTCTCGTACTTTTGATCTTGTTACTCAGCCTGAATGCCTCTGCCATTCTTTTGCGCAACCGCTTCAGCAGGAGATACTAAGCATGACCACGAATAACAATTCGCACAACGGACAATACGTCCTCGAGACGCATGACCTTGAAATCTATTATGGCACCTTCAAAGCCGTGACCGGCGTGAACATGCACGTGGAACGCAATAAGATCACCGCCATTATCGGGCCATCGGGTTGCGGAAAATCCACTTTGTTGCGCGCTTTCAATCGCATGAACGAACTGTATGACGGCACATCCATCAGGGGGCAGGTCATGTTCGACGGGCAGGACATCTACGCAAAAGATGTAGACCCGGTCGAAGTCCGCTATCGAATCGGCATGGTCTTCCAAAAGCCGAACCCTTTTCCCAAATCCATTTACGAGAACATTGCATGGACGGCTCGCATCCACGGCTACAAAGGCAACATGGACGAACTGGTGGAAAACTCTCTGAGACAGGCGGCGTTGTGGGACGAGGTGAAGGATAAACTTGGGCAATCAGGCTTGTCGCTCTCTGGCGGCCAGCAACAACGTCTGTGCATTGCGCGCGCCATCTCGATCAAGCCCGAGGTAATTCTGATGGACGAACCCGCGTCCGCCCTCGACCCAATCGCCACGCTCAAGATCGAAGAGTTGATGCAGGAACTGAAAAAGAATTACACGATTGTCATCGTGACCCACAATATGCAACAAGCCGCGCGCGCGTCCGATTACACTGCCATGATGATGCTCTCCGGCGAAGACGATCCCTCCGGCACGGTGATCGAATTTGATGACACCAACCATATCTTCACGAATCCAAAGGATAAACGCACGGAAGATTACGTAACGGGCCGTTTCGGATAAGACATATCATTACAAAGAGAATTGAGGTTCTTATGGCGAGAAAGACGTTTGAATCCGAAATCCAACATGTCAAGGATGATGTGCTTGTGCTGGGGAGCATGGTCGAACAGGCGATTCATCGTTCGGTGGAGGACTTGAAGAAACGCGACCTGAAGGGCGCCCAGAAGTTGATTGACGACGACCTGGAGATCAACAAGAAACGCTTCGAGATCGAGAACAAGTTGATGATCCTGATCGCCACCCAACAGCCCATGGCGCACGACCTGCGCCTGCTGGCATCCACATTCGAGATCATTTCGGAACTGGAACGCATGGGAGATTACGCCAAAGGCATCGCCAACATCAACATCCGCATGGGCGACTCGCCCCTGCTCAAGCCGCTCATTGACATCCCGCGCATGGCTGAAAGAGGCGCAGACATGCTGCACCGGGCACTAACCGCCTTCGTCACCGAAGATGTGGAGGGCGCGAAGTCCATCCCCGCAGAGGATGACGAGGTGGACGCGCTCTACAACCAGATCTACCGCGAGTTGATGACCTTCATCATCGCCGACCCGAAGACCATCGAACGCGCCAACTGGCTGTTGTGGGTGGCGCACAACCTCGAACGCGTCGCTGACCGCGTTACGAACATCTGCGAGCGGACTATTTTCATTGCCACCGGCGAAATGCACGAGGTCAAATCCAGCGACGATGAGTTTTGGCACGCGCACAAGAACGAATGAAAACCGTCCTCTTCCTGTGCACAGGCAACTCATGCCGTTCCCAAATGGTGGAAGCCATCGTCAATGCCCGCTACTCGAACGAGTGGCGGGCGTACTCTGCCGGCACGCAACCGGCGGGCTATGTTCACGAACTGGCGATCGAAGCCCTGCGCGAGATCAGCATCTCACACTCGGGGAGTTCAAAACACATCAACGATTTACATACAAAGGATTTCGATGTGATCGTCACGGTCTGTGATTCGGCGGCGGAGGAATGTCCCGTGTGGCCCGGCAAGGCGGGCAAACGCGTCCACCACAGTTTTGTGGACCCGGCAAAGGCGGAGGGCACGCTCGACGAGCGGATGGCAGTTTTCCGTCGGGTGCGAAGCGAGATGCTGGAAGCCATCCCGAAGATTCTAAATTCGTAGACAAGTAAACAAGTACACAGGTAAACTGGGGATCACCCGCGTATACGACTTGTGTACGTGTCTACGTGTATACCTGTCTACATGCCCCCGGGAGACTCCAAATGACCAACCCTTACAACATTCTCTTCACCCCGCTTCGAATCGGACCCGTGACTGCTCCCAATCGTTTTTATCAAGTGCCTCACTGCAACGGATTCGGCCATCGCATGCCGCAGGGGATGGCGGCAATGCGCGGCATGAAAGCGGAGGGAGGCTGGGGGGTCGTGTGCACCGAAGAGACCGAGATCCATCATTCGAGCGATCTCTCTCCCTATTTTGAAGGGCGAATTTGGAGTGATGACGATATTCCCACACTGGCATTGATGACGGATGCGGTGCATCGTCACGGCGCGTTAGCGGGAATCGAACTTTCGTACAACGGAATCGACGCGCCGAACTTGTACTCGCGCGTGCCGTCGCTAGCGCCGCGCTCGATGGGAACGATCGGCGGCTCTGGCTATGACCCGGTCCAAACCCGCCGCATGGACAAGGAGGATATTCGCAACGTTCGCAAGTGGCATCGCGACGCCGCGCTGCGCGCCAAACGCGCCGGCTTTGATATTGTCTACTGTTATGCGGGTCACGGCATGACCGCGGCGATTCAATTCATATTGAAGCGTTACAACGATAGAACCGATGAATACGGCGGTTCGCTGGAAAACCGCGTACGGTTCTTTCGCGAGTTGATCGAAGATACAAAAGAAGCAGTTGGCGATACTTGCGCGGTAGCCGTGCGCTTCGCCGTGGACGAACTGCTCGGCGAAGATGGGCTCACCCATCATGGCGAGGGACATGATGTGGTCGCGATGCTCGCTGAATTGCCCGACCTGTGGGATGTGAACGTCAGCGGCTGGGCGAACGATTCGATTCCATCGCGCTTCGGCAAAGAGGGGCATCAGGAAAAGTATATTTCATTCGTAAAAAAGTTGACGACCAAACCCGTTGTGGGAGTGGGGAGATACACATCACCTGAATCCATGGTCTCTGCAATTCAGCGCGGCGTGATGGACTTCATCGGCGCGGCGAGACCGTCCATTGCCGACCCGTTCCTGCCGAACAAAATCAAAGAGGGACGCGTCGAAGACATCCGCGAGTGCATCGGTTGCAATATCTGCATCACGGGCGACACGCGCTTCGTGCCGATCCGCTGTACGCAGAATCCAACCATGGGAGAAGAATGGCGGCGCGGCTGGCATCCCGAAATTATTTCACAAAAGAAAAGTGACAAGGAAGTGATGATCGTCGGCGCGGGACCCGCGGGATTGGAATGCGCGCGCGCGTTGGGTCAGCGCGGGTATCAGGTCACGTTGCTCGAAGCGCGCAAGGAACTAGGCGGACGCGTACAGCGGGAATCCGCGTTGCCCGGCTTGAACGAGTGGCGCAGGGTGATGGACTGGCGGTTGACGCAGATCAAGAAAATGAAAAATGTTACTGGGTACCCGTCCAGCCCAATGACCGCGCAGGAAATTCTCGAATCGGGCGCGCATAACATCATACTAGCCACCGGCGCGACGTGGCGGCGAGACGGAGTGGGGAGAACGTTATGGAAACCGATTCCCGGTCACGATTTGGAGGATGTTTACAGCCCCGATGACTTGATGGACGGAAAATTACCAACAGGAAATGTTGTCATTTACGACGACGATCATCACTACATGGGCGGAGTGCTGGCTGAGTTGCTCGCGACAACCGGATGCAAAGTTTCGCTCGTCACGCCCGCGCCGCTGGTTTCGTATTGGTCGCAGTTCACGCTGGAGCAGGAACGCATCCAATCCAAACTGATGAAACTCGGCGTGAAAATTTATGTGCAGAGTGTGTTGAGCAAAATCCAGAATGACTCGGTGAAGTTGTTAAACACAATTTCGGGAGAGGAGATTGAGTTGCCGCGGGATGGGGTGGTGTTGGTGAGCGATAGAACGCCGGATGATTCTTTATATTCTGCCCTCACCCCTGCCCTTATCATCCCCGAAGGGGGCTCCCAAAGGGAGAGGGGATACGTGCGCCTCATCGGCGATGCCGAAGCGCCGAATATCATCGCACAGGCAGTGTTCGCCGGTCATCTCGCGGCGCGGGAGTTTGATGAGGAGAAGGTCGAGGGAACGCCGTTCAAGGTGGAGAGAGTAAGAATTTGAGTAGGGGCGGACGGCCGTCCGCCCCTACTCTTTAACATAATCATTCTTTCTCCCCGCTCACCTTCATCCACGCCTTCTTCATGTTCAGCGCGTCCTCTTCCATGATCGGGCTTTCGCCCAGAATCCGCCCCGCGCAGCCAAACTTTTTCAATGCTTCAAATAGGAAGTTAAGCTTCAGGTCGGACTCTTTTAGCGCAAGGTGATTCTTCTCGCCTTTCGGACCGTATTCGATTCCCGATAAGTGGATATGCAGATTCTTCAACGCGTCCTTCCCCAACGCGGCTCGATACGCCTCGAGCAATTTGGCCCACTCTCTCACGGTGTTCATCGTCCCATCGCCGGGACGCGCGTGCAGGTGCGCGAAATCCAAACAAGGTTGCACATTCTTGATCGCCTTGCTCATCTCCAATGTATCTTCCAACGAGCCCAACATCGCGGACTTACCCATCGTCTCCGGGCGCAGGATGACCGGGTTGCCCTTCTTTTTCAGTTCATCCGCGCAACTTTTCAAGCGCGGGATGGAAACTTTCAACACTTCGGCAGGCGGGCGTTCAAAATACGACCCGGGGTGAAAGATGATGTCGGTTGCGCCCGCGAGGTTGCCGTAGTGCGCCGCGTCCATCAATCGTTTACGTGACTTGGGCCACTCCTCATCCGTTGCATTCAAATTGAAGAAGTACGGCGCATGCACACTCAGCGAAACGCCTTCATCTTTTGCTGTTTGCTTGATCGCGGCGCAGGTCTCCTCCGACACGCGCACCGACTGCACCCAGCCCAACTCGAACGCGGTCAAGCCGATGGACTTGCTGAACTGAATCGCGCCGACCGATCCACCCGGCTTCTTGGGCGTGCCGATGGGCGAACCGACAGTGCCGAATTGAAATGAAAGGGACATGGTTTCTCCTTTTTCATGGCGTCATTGCGAGCGACGGTCGAGTCGCCGCGAAGCGGCGTATCGAGACCAAGCGAAGCAATCTCGATTCATCAACCAATGGTTGTTTGAAGGTTTGTCGAGATTGCCACGGTTGCTACGCGTCCCCGCAATGACATATGAAATCCTTATTTTCCGAACCAAACACTCACTTTCGTCCACAACGGCGGAACGAGAATCAGCAAACCGATCAAGACCGCCGCCAGCGCCGCGACGAGCACTGCGCCGGCGCCCACGTCCTTGCCGACTTTCGCCAGTGGATGCCTCTGCGGACTTGCCAGATCCACCACCGCTTCGATGGCGGTGTTGATGAACTCGGCGGTGAAGACCATGGCGATGGTCAATACCAGGACTGCCCAATCACGCGGCGGGATACTTAGCCAGAATCCCAACACGATCACCACCGCTGCCACGATGGAATGAACCCACGTGTTGTGCTGAGTCCTCAACACATAACCCCAACCTCTCAGTGCATGACCCAAAGCGGCAAAACGTGAGATGAAGAAAGCCTTGATGCTCATGAATTATGGGTATCCATCCCTCACTCTTCGCGGATCTGAATCTCCGCCAGGCCCAAACTCCTCAATATTTCCGCCTGCGCCTTCCACATCTTTGCTTTCTGATTCGCCTCCGCATGGTCGTGACCCAGCAAATGTAACACGCCGTGCACCGTCAACAATTGCACCTCCGCTTCAAGCGCGTGACCGGCGGATTCCGCCTGCTCGCGGGCGCGAGGAATCGAGATGAGGATGTCGCCAAGGTAGGGCAAACCAGTTTCCGGGTCGGTTTCTGACCCGTCCGACTCGGAGGCGGGGAAGGAAAGGACATCCGTAAGCGCGTCGATTCCGAGATAATCCTTGTTGAGTTGATGTAGGCGCGCGTCGTCCGTCAGCACGATGGATAGGTCGGCATCTGGCGATGTTTCTTGATGGGTCAACGCGGCACGCGCGGCTTGTTCGAGCATATCGTTCGGAAAATCGAACTCGGATTCGATATGGATCATTTGCGTCTGTGTCATTCTGAGCGAAGAATCTCCTCAGGGTTATGGGAGACCCCTTCGCCTGCGGCTCAGGGTGACACCCCTCATTTCCTCGGAGCCGTATTCACGTTCTGCACCGCGGACTCCTCCTCTTGCGGGTATGACACGCGCGGGTGATGCGTGCCGCGCAAAATCGTGACAAACGAATCAGCGACAATGCCGAGATCGCGCAATGTGAGTTGGGTATTATCGAGTTGCCCCTGTTTTTGCGCGGCTTCGATGGTCGCGAGCACCACCTTGCGCAGCGTTTCTTCATCCTGCGGGCGTTCGGCGCGCGCGCGCGCTTCGGCTCCGTCGGCGAGCATGAGCAGAGCAGTCTCGCGCGAGCGTGGGCGCGGACCCGGGTAGCGGAATTGCTCCACATCCACGTTCGACGCGTCGCCGCCCGCGGCTTCGACAGCCTGGCTGTATTGATAGCGCGTGATCATCGTGCCGTGATGCTCGAGGATGAAATCGTCAATGCGGCGCGGCAGGCGGTGCTGGCGCGCAAGCGTCACTCCGTCGGTGACGTGCGCGATGATGGTCTTCGCCACCTCCGTGGGATCCATGTCATCGTGCGTGTCCACCTCATCCTGCGGCTGGTTCTCGACGAAAAATATCGGGTTCATGGCTTTGCCCACATCGTGGAACAGAGCACCGACGCGCGTAAGCAGAGCGTCCGCGCCGATCATTTCCGCTCCCTGCTCGGCGAGGTTTGCTACTTGCAAACTATGCTGGTAGGTGCCGGGCGCGCTCCGTAAAAAGAATTGCAACAGCGGCGAATCGGGACGCGAGATTTCGATGAGTTGCAATGCGGTGGTGAGCCCGAGCGTTTGGGCAAGGAAGTATTGAGAGAGAAGCGCGATGCTCGATGAAGCCAGTCCGCTGAAGATCGCCGCGCCGGAAAGTTCGAGCAAGCCAGCCTGATCTGTCGGCGTGAACGGGATGCGGAATGCCAGCAACACCACCACGCCGGCAATCGCGACCGCAATGCCCGCGCGGAAGAACGTCCACACACGCCGCGCCGCGCCCAGCACCAGCACACCGATCAACGAGGAAACGAGGTAATAAGGCAATAGGTCGAGCGTGTTCGGCAAGCCATACGGCGCAAGGATGGCAATTGCCACCGAAAAGACAATCCCCACCTCCACGCCGAACAGCGTGGCTATCAACAATCCCATGGCAGACAAGGGGAAGGCGTACGGAACCACGGTACGGTCCGGGATGCTAAGGCGGGCGCTGACGATGAAGACAACGAAGATCAGCGCGATCACCGTAAGACTGCGCGCATCGAACAGAAACTGCATGCGGCGCCGGGAAAAATATAAGCGGATGTATACAGCGATGCCCAGCACCAGCGCGCCGGCGCCGGCGTATTCCTGCCAGGCGCTTTCCACCTGGATCAAACCGAACTGTTCGAGCGCTTCAAGCTGCGCGGGGGTTACGATTTGTCCACGCAGGACGATAATCTGCCCCGCTTTATATTCGACAATGACCGGATCCACCGACTCGCGCGCGGACTGGCGGGCGGTTTCGGTCAATTCGGCGTTGTACACGGTGTTCGGCGCGACAAATGCAGTAACCAATTCCGCCACAATGTTGGCTTCGCGTTCGTTCATCGAAAGGCTTACCAACGGCGGCACACTGCGGCGCACCGTCTCCACATCCTCTTCACGGATGCTCCGCCGCATGACCTGTTCCAATACATCGAACGCTTCCTCTTGCACAGCCTCCCAGCGGATGGAACTCAATACAATGATCTGCGTGATCGTCTCCGGTTGCAAAGCGACTTGCGTCAACGCGGCGATATCCGCTTCTTTTTCAAGGCGGCTGGAGTCTCCGTCCTCGCGCACAGACGTGATGAACTGCAACACGGTGCGTAGTTGCTCGATCTGCTGACGGGCGGTCGCCGGGTTGGGGGCGGCGTAGACCGGCGCGACGGCATTCTCCGCGGCGCTGCGCGCCTCCTCCGTGCGAACCTTGCTTTCATATTGAAGTGTGCGCGGGGCTTGGTAATCGTTCGGGGAAACATCCCCCGCCTGCAGGGTTGTGGTGGTCGGGCTTAACCATACCGGCAGGATGAGCGCGATATACGAAATGGCGCTCACCAGAAGCAACAGAATGGTTTGAAGTGCGAGGATACGCGGGGGCATCTGCCGGTGCCGCGCGGGAATTATCGTCCCCATGTCAGAACGAGAAAGGTTGCCGCCGAGATACACAGTCACGGAGAATCTTTTTAATGAATTCTCTGTGTTTCAGCGTCTCTGAGGCAAAAATTGAGAAAGCCATTTACTTCGGTTGAAGCAATTCTTTCACCGCCGCGCTGACCATGTCGTTCGGGGCGCGTCCTGCCACCTTGGGCATCACGGTCTTCATTACCTTGCCCATGTCGCCGGGACCGGACGCGCCAATCTCTGCGATGGCGGCTTGCACGAGGGCGCGCAATTCTTCGGCGGGCATGGCTTTCGGCAGGAAGGCTTCGAGCACCTTGATCTCGGCTTCGTTCGCTTCGACCAGATCTGCGCGGTTGGCTTTCTTCGCTTCTTCCAAAGACTCGCGGCGGTTCTTGACCTCCTTTTGGATCAAGTTCATCACCGCCATATCATCGAGTTCGGTTCGTTTGTCCACTTCAGCCTGTTTTACGGCGGCAAGCACCATCCGCACCGTGCGCTTGCGGACTTCGTCGCCGCTTTTCATGGCGTCTTTCATGGAATCGTTCAACTGCGTTTTGATCGTCATAGGAGGGATTATAGCAGAGAGTTCCATGTGACACGTATCAAGCGTCACATGTCAAGTTCAGATACTTCGTGCAGGCCGAGATGTGCGTCTTTGTGCAGGCTTGAAAATTACTTGATCGCGCTGAACGTGATCTCGGAGAAATTATCGAGATACAATGACATGCCGGTGTCTGCCGCTTTGGCGGTGAACGTCCACGTCAGGTCGTTCCATTTATCACTGATGGTTTCTTTGTAGATGATGAAATCGGACGGGTCGGATGGCTCCCAGATCAGGGCGATGAAGTTTCCCTCGAAACCGATCCCTGCCATGAAGTTGTACCATCGGTCGGGGCGGGGCTGGAAGTTGCCCTGCAAAATTTTGTGCCCAAGGTCGTTCGGTCCCTGCGTGAGGTTGGCTTGTGGATAGTCGAAGCCGAACACGCCGAACCGCCGGTAGGAATCGGTCTGATACTCCCCGGCTTCGAGGATGAACTCGAATTGCGAACCCTTGTCGTATTTGAATTCCAGAATGATCCCTTGCCCTTCACCGAAGGTATTGTGCCTCACCAGCCCGGAACTCCAATCTTCCTGACCGGTGATTTGGAATACTCCATCTTGCAATACACCTGTGCCGGCATTGTACGTCGTCCAGCCGTCAACCGATGTGAAATCATCGAACCCGGTCACACGGACATCCGCCACGAATTCCGAGAGGTTGGAAGGTGGCGGCACTGTGGCAGTCGGAGGCGCAGAGGTCGCTGTGGGTTCCGGAAGTGCAGTGGGAAGCGATTCGGTGGAAGTCGCGAGGCTCGACACCGGAGTGGATGCCCCTGCCGAGAGGTTGCAGGCGAGGGAAGCAAAAGCGAGCATGAAAACGAGCAAGGCAAATTTCAGTTTCATCTGTTCCTTCAATTCGGCGCCTGTGCCAACGAGCTTTCCTGTTACGGTAGCGCAGATTATAGCAGAGACAGCGAGCTACTTCCTCGTCCCGGTCAACGCGGTGGTAATACCCAGCCCGACGTACACCAACCCAGCGAAATATCGGCCGCCGGTTTGAAATCGCTGATTGCCGCGCAGTTTATCGGCAAATGAACTGACGACCAGCGCGTACAAACTATCCGTGATGATCGCCAAGCCAACAAAGATCGCGCCGAGCAGGAGGTTTTGTGTAACGACATCCCCGCGTGACGGGTCAATGAACTGCGGCAGGAAGGCAAAGAAAAACAACGCGGTCTTTGGGTTGAGGAGATTGATAATGAACCCCTGCCAGTAGATGCGCGAAAGACTCTCTTGTTTGATTTCCTCCTGCGCCCTGTTTTCAGTAAAGAATAACTTGCGAATCCCCAGATAAACCAAGTATCCCGCGCCGAGATATTTCACCACATCGAACGCGAGCGCGGACGAGAGCAGGATCGCCGAAAGCCCAAGCGCCGCGGCGACTGCCTGAATGAAATTTGCCGTCTCGATGGCAAGCACCGACACCAGTCCGGCGGTGCGTCCCTGGCTGGCGCTTCGGGCGGTAATGTACAAGACCGCCGGTCCCGGTACTAGCAACAATGCAAGCGCGGCAACGATAAAGAAGTAGAGCTGGGTTACTTCAATCATGTTGTCTCTCTCTCGGTTTTGAAGTTTTCGATCCGACCCTGTGCTAACGCCACATAGTCTTCGTTCAACTCGTACCCGATGTAACGGCGCCCCGATTTCAGCGCGGCGAGCGCAGTCTGACCGCTTCCCATGAACGGGTCGAGCACTACTTCGTTCGAATACGTGTAGAGTTGAATTAAACGATAGGGCAACTCCATCGGGAACGGCGCAGGATGCCCAACCTTCTTTGCAGACTCGGAGAAGAAATCCCAAACCGATTTTGTAAATTCGAGAAATTCCTCTTTCGTGATCGTGCTTTCTCGCCCTTCGATTCTTTCGCGCTTGAACGTCCCTTTGGAAAATACTAGAATATATTCATGCGTATCGCGCAAGGTCGGGTTCGACGCCGACTGCCACGAGCCCCACGCCGTGGAGGTGCTCGCGCTGGAAGCCTTATCCCAAATGATCTCGCCGCGCATGAGAAAGCCAAGATCGATCATCTCCTGTGCGATCCATCCGTTCATAGGGATGTACGGCTTGCGCCCAAGATTCGCGACGTTCACACACGCACGCCCACCGGGGACAAGCACGCGGTAGACCTCACTCCACACGCGGCGCAAGAACGAGAGATACTCCTCCAACGTCAAGTCTTCGTCGTAATCCTTTCCCACATTGTACGGAGGGGAAGTAACCATAAGATGCACAGAATGATCCGGAAGTTCTTTCATCTCCTCGGAGGAACGCTGGAAGATGACGTCCAAAGTCTCTATCGGGTTCTCGACATACGATTCAGACTCCGGTTGGGGTTGGTCGCCATACAGACGCGTCGCGTAAAACGCCGACGCGTCATGTCCTTCGCGCCCCGGCGACCCAAAGGATGTGGTAGAGGTGTTCTCAGAAAATTTTCGTTTCGGCATAGTTTTGTAGGGGCGACGGGCATGCCGCCCCTACCCATTTGCGAACAACCCAATCAATTCTCTTGAAAGCCCAGACATCGTCTTCTCGTATTCGATGCGCGTGCGTTTGATGGCGGCTTGTATCGCGTACTCGAATTTGAATCCCTGCTCCGGCGAGTCGAGGTTCATCCACGCGTGCGAATCGCGCGGGATGAGCGGAAGCACGAAGCGGCGGAGTCTCGTCACGTAGTACAACCATTCCAGCGGAGGATATGTTTTGCCCGAGCGCAGGTCCGGGCTGTGGATCAACTCGGGGTGAAGCGGGTCAATTTCACCCGGCGGAGGAGGCGTATGTCCGTCGAAGCGATTCAGCCACAGGGTGACGTAATTCGAATGAGCATAAAAATCCTGCACCGAATGGGTCAGCCGCCCGAATGCCTGCCATGCCGAGACGGAATCCTTCTCCCTCAGCGAAGAAACGACCAGCGCGCGTTGATTCTCGATGTAGGCGTATGTTTTCGCAAATGCGTTATTGTCGAAATGAAATTCATCGTGAAGGAATTGCCCCGTAAAGCGGTCCTGCCGCAGGTTGGCATTGGTCATCACGCCCAGCGCATGCGCGCCGAGATGGTCGCCAAGCGACTCGAACATGATCTGGATGTGATATTCGCTGAGCATTTGCCCGATTATAAGCGGTTATAATGCCGCCATGAGCTTTTACACGTCGAAGGGCGACGACGGCACGACCAACCTGCTCGGCGAAGGACGCGTGACGAAATATCACGCGCGCATCGAAGCGGTCGGCACGCTGGACGAATCCTCCGCGGCGCTCGGTTTGGCGCGCGCCCAATGCCGCGACCCACGTTCGGCGCCGATCCTGCTCGAAGCGCAGCGCGACCTGTACAAAATGATGGCTGAGGTGTCGGCAACGCCGGAGAACGCGGAGAAGTTCCGCTTCGTTGACGCCGCACGCGTGGCGTGGCTGGAAGAGCAAACCGACGCGTTGAGCGAAGTTGTCGAAATGCCCAAGGAATTCATTTTGCCCGGCGATTCGCTTGCGGGAGCGGCTTTGTCTCTGGCGCGTGCGATCATCCGTCGCGCGGAGCGGCGCGTGGTGGAACTGCACGACGAACAGGAAGTTTCGAACCCCGATCTACAGCGATATTTGAATCGTTTGTCATCATTGTGTTTTGTGTTGGAGTTGCTGGAAAATAAAGCGGCGGGACATCGAACGACTTTGGCGAAACCGTAATACGCGTAAGGGCGAAACTTCGCCCCTGCATTTACAAAAAGAGAATCCCATGAACCCAGAAGAATTCCGAAAGGTCGGTCATCAACTCATTGATTGGATCGCAGATTACCGCGCGCGGGTTGCCGAATTCCCCGTGCGGTCTCAAGTACAACCGGGTGAAATCCGCACGCAGTTACCTACTGCGCCGCCGGTCAAACCCGAATCGTTCGATGCCATTTTCAGCGATCTCGAAAAAATCATCCTACCGGGCTTGTCCCACTTTCAATCCCCAAAATTCTTCGGCTACTTCCCTGCAAACGGTGAACTCTCCTCTGTGCTCGGCGATTATCTCAGCACGGGCTTGGGTGCGCTCGGGCTTTCGTGGCAGTCGAGCCCCGCGCTCACGGAACTCGAAGAACTCGTCACCGATTGGATGCGCCAGATGACCGGTCTTTCTGATGCATGGAGCGGCGTGATTCAAGACACCGCGTCCACGTGCACGCTCGTCGCGTTGATGTCTGCCCGCGAGCGCGCGTCGGATTACTCGCTGTCACGCGGCGGCTTGCAGGGCGAGGCAAATCCGCTCGTCGTGTACGTGTCGAGTCACAGTCATAGTTCCGTCGAGAAAGCCGCACTGCTTGCGGGATTCGGACGCGCCAATCTGCGATTCATCGAAGTGGATGAATCCTTCGCGATGAAACCCGACTCTCTCCGACAAGCGCTTCAAGCCGACCTTGCGGCTGGTTTCACACCCTGCGCGGTTGTTGCGACCACTGGCACTACAACCACCACCGCACTTGACCCGGTCAAAGCGATCGCAGAGATTGCCCGCGAATTCGAACTCTGGTTCCACGTGGACGCGGCGATGGCTGGCTCGGCGATGATTCTGCCCGAATGCAGATGGATGTGGGACGGAATCGAAGGCGCGGATTCCATCGTGATGAACCCGCACAAGTGGTTGGGCGCGGCATTCGATTGCTCGTTGTATTTCGTGCGCGACCCCGAACATCTCATTCGTGTGATGAGCACGAACCCGAGTTATCTGCAGAGTGCGGTGGATAGCAAGGTGAAGAACCTTCGCGATTGGGGCATCCCGCTCGGGCGCCGCTTCCGTGCATTGAAGTTGTGGTGTTTGATCCGTGAACAGGGCGTGGACAAACTACAAGCCCGTCTGCGCCGCGACCTCGCCAACGCGCAATGGTTTGCCGAGCAGGTAAAGTCAACCGATAATTGGCGTGTGTTGAATCCGGTCCACTTGCAAACTGTCTGCGTTCGGCATGAGCCAGCCGGTCTGCAGGGTGAAGCGCTGGACAAACACACCCTCGATTGGGCGGAGCGCGTCAATAATTCAGGTGAAGCCTACCTCACGCCCGCCACCCTCGATGGGCGATGGATGGTGCGCGTCTCGATTGGCGCAATTCACACCGAGCGTAATCACGTAGAAGAGTTGTGGCAACGAATGAGACTGGAAGCCGAAAAAGACTAAAGCAACCGCTATCCGTACAGCGCAATCATCAAGATCCCGCCGAAGATGACGAACGCGCCGAACAAGCGCACGCCGCCCAGTTTCTCGTTCAACAGCCACCAACCGGTCAACGCGCCGAATACCACCCCAACTTCTCTCACCGCGCCGGCATAACTCAGCGGAGCGATGGAATAGGCGAAGACCGCCAGCAGGTACGCCAGCACGCCCAACACACCTGCCATCGGCACACGGACCGGCTGCTTGATCAACGCTTCCCTGACGCGGGACCAGTTGTATTGTCGAAAAATGAACGGCGAGAGGACGAACGGCACGAGCGTAAACATGCTCATCACGTAAGGCATGGCGTAACCGTTCCTTACTGCCGCGCCGTCGATCGCGGAATAGATCGAAATCAAGAAAGCGATAAACACTGCGACTGCGACGCCTTTGAAATGGACGCGGGTCACATGCGTTTGAGTCAACGTGTGTACGCCGATGATCGTCAACCCGCCGATGATCAATGCGAGGCCGATCAACCCGCCGTCGGTGAGTCGCTCTTGTAAGAACACAAATGACCACACAGCCAGAAAGGCGGGCGCCGCGCCGCGCGCGACGGGATACACCAGCGAAAAGTCATTGTCGTGATACGCGTAGGAAAGCGTGATGAAGTACACCACTTCGATGCAGACGCTGACGACCGCAAAGATCCACATTTCGCGCGGCGGCAATCCTGTAAAGAACAAGGCAACGAATGCAAACAGTCCGCCGAAGGTCACCATCCAGAATGTGACGATGTATTTATCCTCAGCTTGCTTGATGAGCAGGTTCCACGCGGTGTGCAACACCGCGCTGATGAGCAAAATGGCAATCGCAAAAGCAGACATAGCGGAACGAATGTACCACAAAAGTGGCGTTGGAAAACGGTTGCTTTTTGCTCTCCCGGTGCGTATACTTACTTCATATCAAATTGGAGGATGTATGAGAATATCCAGTCCCATTTACTTTCTGGCTTCGTTAGTTTTGATAGTTGGGCTTGCCTGCGCTCTCGGCGGTGGCGAGACGCCCTCTCAACCCACCCCGCCGCCGACCAGCCCACCAGAACAGGCGCCGCCGACCCAACCACCTGCGCCGCCAGCCACCGCTGTGCCGCCGACCGACACAGAGGTTCCATCGCCGCCTGTATCCCAATTTTTCACTGAGGAATTCGACAGCCCGCTTACCAATGATTGGACTACATTTACTGTATCGGGTTCAGCCAAAGCCAATCCGGATGATGTTACCGTGGATGTGCAGAATGGAAAACTCGTTTGGAATTTTGACAGCGAAGACGTTTACTATTACCTCTTCTATGAGGCGAATCAATATGAGGATGTGCAAGTAGCCGTCAGCGCCGATAATCGGGGCAGGAACAATAACAACATCAGCCTGATTTGCCGCTATGATCCGGATACCGGCTGGTATGAATTCAATATTGCCAATAACGGCTTGTACTGGATCTACTATGCCGAAATAGCAAGCGACGGCGACATTTCTTACAACCTTGTAACCAACGGTGGCTCAAATGCCATAAAGCAGGGCAAGGAAATTAATGAATACACGGCAACCTGCAAAGGTACGCAACTCACGTTAACCATCAATGGCGATGAAGTCAACTCCGTCTCCGAAAAGACATATGGCTTGCGCGAGGGCGCTGTCGGATTATCCGTATCGTCTTTCAATGTCCTGCCAATACTAATTGAAATGGACTGGTTCAAGATCAGCGAACCGTAGAGGTCACGATCCAAAAAAATACTCCGAGCCTATCATGGCTCGGAGTATTTCGATTAAATCCTGAAAGTGAATTCGTGCTATACTGTCTCAACTATTGATACTGAGAGGAGAAAATATGAAGACTTTTCGTCCCATATTCATGTTGACCGCAATAATTCTTATTGTGGGTCTGGCTTGCGGACTGTCCGGCGGCGGTTCAGATACCCCAGTACAGCCTCCGCAGGAACAGCCACAGAACCCTCCGCAACAGGAAGAACCGCCGGCGACGCAGCCACCGCAGGCGGAGGAGCCCTCCAACGAAATGTATTTCACCGAGGAATTCGACCAGGATCCGGGCTGGAATTACTTCTTGACCTCTGGGCAGGACAAGGAGGATTTCATCACCGTTGAATTCCGCGACAGCTTGATGATTTTCGACTTTCAAGAGACAAGCATCTACGCCTATTACATGTACGAGGGCACGGAGTATGACAATGTCCGCATTGATATTCGCGCCGAAAACCGAGGCAAGAACAATAACAATGTCAGTCTCGTGTGCCGCTACAGCGACGAGGGCTGGTACGAGTTTAGCACCGAAGGCGGCGGCTTGTGGTACTTGTACGCGGTGACGATCAACGTCGAGAATAAAGCCGTTTACAATCGAATCAACAACGGCGGCGCCTCGTCACTTAAACAAGGCAAGGAAGTGAACGAATACGGCATGGTCTGCGACGGCACCGAAATCACGCTGATCGTGAACGACAAAGAACTCATCAAGACCGATGAGAGGAAATACTCATTTCGTGACGGGTTGGTTGGCTTCAACATTTCATCGCTCAACGTATTCCCGATCATCCTTGAAGTAGACTGGTTCAAGGTCAGCGAACCGTAGGCAAACGCAAAACAAAAAACTTCCGAAGTCCAGAAGACTTCGGAAGTTTTGCTTTAAAACAGCGGTATCCTCGCGCCGTTAATTTTCGCCGCCTCCTCTGAAAACAAATACAACATCGCGGCGACGATCTCATCTGGCGTTGTGCCTGTGCCTTTGTTCTCCACGTCAATGGCTTTGACCTGAATGATGTTTGCAGTGACACCCGAATCTTTGAGTTCGGCGGCAAGCGTCAGGATCAAATTCTCCTGCGCGGCTTTGGCGGCGGTATACACTCCGCGTTTTGGCAAAGGGTTGGCGACCGTAGACGGCGAAACTGTGATCACGCGCCCCCATTTGTTTTTTTCGAGGAGGGGCATGAACGATTGAAACAAGTGAAACGTCGTCCACACGTGTTGACCGAACATGGAATTCGCATCCTTCACTGTGGTTTCGGGAATGGTCTTGCCTCCCAGCCAGCCGCCGACAAGATGAATCAAAGCGTGAACTCCACCAAATTTGGCGGAAACAGCATCGGCGGCGGAACGAACCGCCTGCTCGTCGCGCAGGTCAACGAGGGAAGTGAGGAGCCGCTCGCTGGGTAATTTCAATTCGCCGGCAAGAGAGTTCAGTTTGCCCTGGTCGAAATCGAGCAACGCCAGCGAGTGGCCGCGCTCCGCAAATGTCTTTGCGGCTAAACTGCCAAGCGCGCCCGTGGCGCCAGTAATGGCAATCGTTCTATTCATTTAATGCGTCCACTTGTAATTCGGTCATGCCCTTGACGAACGGGCGGTCGCTTTGTTCGGGCAGGTGCTCTTTGCCATGGAAGTCTATGAGATGCCCCGACTTCGCGGCTTTCGTTTCGAGATAAAAACGGTTGTACTCGTTCGGCTCCATGATATGCGGGATGCGGTCTGAAACCTTAATTCCATAATCAACAAGCTGCTGAATCTTCTTCGGGTTATTGGTGATGAGCCGCACCGATTCGATCTTAAGCGATTTCAACATGTGCGCGGCAACTGCGTAATCTCGTTCATCGTCGCGGAAACCGAGCGCACGGTTCGCCTCCACCGTGTCCAGTCCTTCATCCTGTAAACTGTAAGCGCGAATCTTGTTCACCAGTCCGATGCCCCGTCCCTCCTGTCGCAGATATAACACCATTCCCTTTTCCAATTTCCCGATAGCGATGAGCGATGCTTCGAGCTGGTCGCGGCAATCGCAACGCAACGAACCGAGCGCATCGCCCGTTAAACATTCCGAATGCAAGCGTACGGGCACGTCCTTGGCGCCGATCACATCACCCTTGACGATGGCAACGTGCTCCTTGCCATCGCGGTTATTCTCGAACGCGATGATGTGAAAATCACCGAAGCGCGTGGGCAGTTCTGCCATCGCCACCACGCGTACACAAACTTTGTCCTTGCCGATCCCCTCACATTCGTGTTCGCCTTCGGTCTGAAGCAACACGTCGAATTTATCGTGTAGATCTGTAATCATGATTACCTCTGTACCAAATATTTTAGCAGGACTCCGCCATCCTCCCACGACTCGACGTTGATCAACTTCAACGGGATGGCTTCGCCTCTTTCCAAGCCTGCGCCTGCCGCCAGCGTGGGAGCGGATTCGCCGCCAAAGATCATCGGCGCAACAAATGCATTGATTTCATCAACCAACTTAAGCCGCAACAACTCGAAGTTCAAGGTCGCCCCGCCTTCCACCATCAAACGCTTCACGCCAAGTTCGGCAAGCGCCTGCATCATTTGCGTCAAGTCTACGCGCTCGCTCGCATGGACGAACACTTCCGCGCCCAGCGAACGAAGCAGGTCAAGCCTATTGTTAGATGTGCGGCTCGTGGTGAATATTACCGTCCTTGCTCCTGCCTGGTGTAAGAACTTTGCACGATTCTCGATATTCGCCACAGAAACAACCCCAACTTTAATCGGATTTTCAGAAAGCCCGCGCTTAACCCGTTCGGCGCGCAATGCTTCAGACTTCACGGTCAACTTTGGGTCTTCATCGAGGAGAGTCCTGCCGCCTACCATCACCGCGTCCGATTCTGCGCGAAGTTTGTCCACTCGCTCCTTGTCGCGGGTCGAGGAAATCGCCGCGCCCATGCGCGCCGAGGTATCTATCTTTCCGTCGGCGGTCATTGCAACGTTGATGAATACGAATGGGCGGTTCATCTTTCTATTGTAATGCGATAATCATGTTAGAATTTTGTCACTTTGGTCGAAGTATCCCAGGAAATCAACACCTGTCCCGGTTTCGAGTGCAATCGAACCAAAAGGAGTCTCCAATGACCGGAAAGACGGAACGAGTGGTGGTCACAGGGACGGGCGTTGCCAGTCCACTCGGTTGTAACATAACGGAATTTTGGGAGGGTCTGCTGGCAGGCAAGTCCGGAGTAAGATCGTTGGAGGGTAGTATCTTTTCCGGAATGCATACCAACATCGGCGCAGTGGTTTGGGACTACGACGAAAAAAATCATTTCGACATTAAGGATACAAGGCGGATGAGCCGCTCCTCGCAGTTGAGCCTCGTGGCGGCGGAACAGGCAATTGCCCAAGCAAGACTTGAAAACGGAAGCGTGAATCGTGAGGAAATCGGCGTAATGGTCGGCAGTTCCATCGGGGGCTACAGCGCGGCGGATCCGTATTTCATGTACTTCTATAAAAACGACCGCCTCAGCCCATACACCATTCCGGTCTCGATGAATATCGGACCCGGCTCGAACATTTCGATCAAGTACGGATTCCAAGGTCCGCTCGTCAACGTGGATGCGGCGTGTTCGACCGCCGCGCACACCATCGGCAACGCGTTCAACATGATCCGCAATGGAAGCTTGCAGGTGGCTGTCACCGGCGCGGCGGATTGTCCGTTCTCGCCCGGCGTGGTGGAGGCATGGATAGCTCTGCGCGCCGTGTCTACGCGTGATGATAACCCGGCAGAGGCATGTCGCCCGTTCAGCGCCGACAGGGATGGAATGGTTTTGGGGGAAGGAGCAGGCATCCTTGTGGTGGAGGCGGAAAGTCACGCGTTAAAGCGCGGCGTTCCCATCCTTGCCGAACTCAAAGGTTACGGCGCATCTGCAGACAGTCATCATCTCACACAACCATCTCAAAAAGGGCCTGCTATCGCCATGCGACGGGCGTTGGAAGACGCGGGCATGACCATCGAGGATATTGATTACATCAATGCGCATGCCACCGGCACCGAATGGAACGACAAAAATGAAACGAACGCCATCAAAGAAGTTTTTGGCGAGCGCGCCTACGAAATACCGGTGGTTGGGAATAAAGCCGCGTTCGGACATTCCATCGCGGGGAGCGGCGCGTTGGAGTTGATCGGTTGTGTACTTTCATTGCGCGATCAGGTTGTGCCGCCAACGATCAACTACAAAGTTCCCGACCCGGAATGCGATCTGGATTACGTCACTGAAGGCAAGCGAAGCCTGCCGGTGAAAAACATTATGAGCAATTCATTTGCCTTCGGGGGGAGTAACGCCGTGCTGATCGTGGGGAAATACGAATAACTTAAGGCTGTTATTAAGACGGTATGGTTGAAAGCTAAATCAAGCGCATCATTTGATAATAATACTCAATATTGAGGGAAAAACCGCTAGAAGGAAGGGACCCATAACAGAGACAGCAAACCGGTAACCCTCCCGTAAAATAGTACCAGGGAAAAGTAGACAAGGCATGGCAAAATAGAGCTAGGAGAGGTTGCCATGAAGAAGTCGAAGTTTTCGGAAAGCCAGATCGTGAACATTCTGA
>Ga0187893_10001491_pt1 | contig 55928 bp, 44 predicted proteins | sample MA1701074metaG_FD_139574 | JGI IMG/M metagenome (GOLD analysis project Ga0187893, IMG submission 139574) | White microbial mat communities from a basaltic lava cave in the Kipuka Kanohina Cave System on the Island of Hawaii, USA - MA170107-4 metaG ...
CGTCCCGGCTGGCAAGCGCCGCCTGGCTCTGGCCGCTCATTGGTGAGTCGAGAGTACAGGCGCGCCAGAGGCGCGCGATCCCTAGCCCGCAGGATGCGGGCGCTCCACACTTGTGTAGATACCTTTGACGCAAGGTCGTGGCGTCTGTACCAATCCTGGTTGGTTCGATTTAGACACCTGGGAGGCAATAGTAATGGGACAGAGCATGATCACCGGCTTCGACCACGCGATGATCGCCGTGCGCGACCTGGATGAGGCGAGCCGCAAGTATCGCGCGCTTGGCTTCGAGGTCGTCCCGGGCGGGCGTCATCCCGGGCGCGGCACCCACAACACGCTCATGCGCTTCGGCTGGGGTTTCATCGAACTCATTGCCATCCATGACCCGGAAGAGAGAGCGCGGCTCGGGGCGCAGGGTGAAGGCCTGACGAACTTCCTCAAGGCGCGTGAAGGAGGCTGGGTTGACGTCATCCTCGAAACTCACGCAATGGATCAGCTTGCCGAACGCCTGGCGAGCGCGGGCGCTGAGGTCGGAACGCCTTTTCCGCTGGGGCGCGTGAGGCCGGACGGGCTGGTGACGAAGAATCGAATCCTCCCGACAGGCCCGATCTCGACGCGGCACCTCTACCCCGGAATCATCGAGTGGGAGCAGCCTGACCCCGAGCGGCTCACGCCGGAGCGCCAGGCCGCTCACGCGAACGGCGCCACGGAGGTCGTCGCCGTGGCGATCATCGTTGACGATTTGAATGAAGCGAGAAGGGCCTACGCTGAAGTCCTCGGACTGTCGGCGGACGCCGAGGAGTTCGTTGCGGAATTGGGCGCATGCCGCATCCGGTGCAGGGCCGGGTCACTCGCCATAGACCTGCTCGCCGCAGCGGGTCCGGGGCTGGTCGAGTCCGCACTCGCGGCAATTGGAGAGGGGCTGTTTGAGTTGCGCCTCCGCGTCAAGGACTTGGCGCATTCCCGGGCCAAGCTCACCGAGACGCGGGCCGCACTGCAATCGGCGCCGGGCGTGCCGGGTGGTTGGCTGTTGCCAGAGGAATGCACCGTCGGGGCGCGCATTGTCCTCGTGGAGTAGGTTCAGTATGAGAAAAGACAATCTTTACACTTTGCCTGAAAACATTCCGGTTCCCGGCGATGACGGAGCCTGTAACCATCTACCTGGGATGCGGGTTCCTTCAGTCGCGCTGAGGTCAACAGCTAATTGTCACGTCAATTTGGCGGAAGTTTCCAAACAAAGAGTTGTGATCTATTGCTATCCGCGTACAGGCACACCGGATAAAGACCCGCTCGGCGGCTTGGAGAGTTGGAATGCAATACCCGGAGCGCGTGGATGTACGCCACAATCTTGTGCCTTCCGAGATCATTACAGTGAATTGCAAGCACTAGGCGCACAGGTGTTTGGTCTTAGCACTCAGACTACACAGTATCAGCAGGAGATGACGCGAAGGCTTCATCTTCCGTTCGAGGCGCTTAGTGATTCGGAACTTGCTTTCACCAAAGCGTTGAGGTTGCCTACGTTCGAGGTGGCATCTGAGGTGCTGATCAAAAGGCTGACGCTTATCCTGGAGGATGGGGAAATCATCAAGGTCTTCTACCCCGTGTTTCCACCTGATAAGAACGCCGAAGAAGTAGTTGCGTGGTTGTCTCAACCGCCGCACAAGCCCGCGTTCATTCGTCAATGACCATCATCTACACAAAGGAAATCCTGCTCGATGATGAGCGCGGACGCGGTTTCGCCGCGGTGGTTCGCGCCGGGCCGTACCTGTTCCTCTCCGGCTCGGACGGCCACCGTTCGCCGGAGACGGAGGAGATTGATCCGCGCGGCGCCTGGCAGCCGGAAGCGCAGACACGCAATTCCTACGACCGCATCGTGCGGCGCCTTGAACGTTGCGGCTACAGTGCGGATTGCATTGTCTGGCTGGAGCACTTCGTCAGCTCGCAGGAGTGGATGCAACTGCGCCTGGCGCTCTGGCGCGATTACTTCGGCATGGAGCGGACTGCGGGCGGCGGCGCACAGGCGCTGATGTCCGGCATCAACATGGTGACTACCACCGCCCTGGCCGCGACGCCGGAGACCGAGCGCATTGTCGTTGACGGCCCTCCGGCGACTCCTTTCCCGGGACCGTGGACGGAGCGCGCGCGCTGGGTCGAGCGAGCCTACGATCCCGCTTTCAGCCTTGAGGGTGTGCGCTGCTCGCGGGCCGTTCAGGTTGGCGACTTCATCTTCACGGTCGGCGTGCGTGGCCACGTCAACCCCTTCACGGGGGAGGTGGCGCCGGTTGAACTGCCCGAAGGCTTTCCGACGCAGATCCGCAACAGCTACGACGAGTATCGGTCTTTCCTAAGCAAGGCCGGTCTGGGGTTGCAAGACCTGGTGCGCGTGGACTCGCACATGCGCAACGTCAATCGCGCGGCGGAGTACTGGGCGGTGTGCAAGGAATTGCTGGGCGGCGCGATTTCATTTGCAACCGCGCCCGTCGGGATGCCCGTCGGCGGCACGGGCGAGATGGATATGTGCGCGATTGCCGCCGCGCAGGGCGTTGCAAAGGAAGTGGCGTGGCTGCCGGAGCGATCCGATGTCGCGCAGGCTGTGGTCGCCGGCGGCCTCGTTTTCGCCAGCGGGTGCAGCGGGCTTCACGACGCAAGGTCGGGCGCGCGTTTGCCGGAACTGTGCGGCGATGCGGCGGGACAGGCGCGTCAGGCTTTCCGCCGGCTTGCGGCGGCGCTTGGCCGGTTTGACATTGGCCTGGAACGGGTCGTGCGACTCGATGTTGTACTGCGCGACATTTACTTCGAGGATGAGTTCCTGGGGATTCTACGCGAGGTGTGTGGGCGGGAGCGGGCGGCGGTGACGATTGTTGGCGGCGAGCCGGCCGACCGGGCCGAAGTAGAGTTGTCCGCGATAGCCGCGGCGTAACGAATGAGAGCATAACAGCGATGACGATCAAAGAGACCCTGACAACACGGCCCGCACGTGGGGTTGACGCACAGGCGTTGCTTGACGCGATTCGCTCGGTCGGCGTCACGCATGTGCTGACCGTGCCGGATACGCATCAGCGAACACTGCTCGCGCTGCTCGCGGAAACGGATACGCCCAAGCTGATCACTGTCTGCACTGAGGACGAGGCCATCGCCATCAATGCCGGCCTCTACATCGGCGGCGCGCGGCCAATGTTGCTGATCCAGAACAACGGCTTCTATGCCTGTCTCAACACCATCAAAGCGATCCCGTTGGACGCGGGCGTGCCGACCTTCATGCTGATTGGCGAGCACGGGCGCGACCTCACACGGCCATCACGGGAGAACGCCGAACTCTCGGTGCGCATGCTCGAACCGACGCTTGAGATATGGGGCGTGCCCTATTACCGGCTGGAAGGCCCGGAGGACTTGGGCAACTTCGAGCGCGCCTGGCGTCAATCTCAGGAACAAGGGGGGCCGGTGGCGTTGCTCGTGGGAGCGCCCACCAGCGAATCAGCGAGGAGACAGGAGGAATAATTATGATGCGCCGGCAGGAAGCAATCGCGGCGCTGGCCGAGCGCCGCAACGGCGCGGTCAGCGTGGCGGCGATGCAAGCGATCATGGCCTGGCACGCCGCCGGGCAAGGCGCGACCGATCATCTCGACGCGCTCGGATGCATGGGCAGCGCATCGTCACTGGGGCTGGGCATCGCGCTGGCCTGTCCCGACCGCAAGGTGATGGCGCTGGACGGAGACGGTTGCGTGCTGATGCAACTCGGCACGCTGGTGACGATTGCCGCCGAGGCGCCGCCGAACTTCTACCACTTCGTCTTCGAGAACGGCCGGTACGAGACTTCGGGCAACCAGCTCTTGCCCGGCTTCGGCAAATTCGACTTCTGCCGGATGGCGCTGGGGGCCGGCTACCGGCAGGCGCTCGGCTTTGATGATGCCGAGGCGCTGCGTCAGGCGTTGCCGCGGGTCTTCAGTTCGCCTGGCCCGACGCTCATCCGTCTGGGAATTGCGCCCGATGCGCCGGTGACGCCATGGCCGGATGTGACGATGAATGCTCAGATCAGCGCACTCCGCGCTCGCCTCCAGAGCAAGATGGCGCCGTGATCAGTTTTTTCATTGTAACTGCTCAGCCTGTGGTCGGGTGCGGTGCGGTACAGGGAGCGGTAGCGACCTGGTGGCGTGATGATGCGCGCCCACTCGAGTCCACCAGGTCGCTACCGCTCCCTGTACCGCACCGGCTGAGTAGTTACTTTTCATTTTCCATTTGTCGTTTGACAGCTGTCATTTGTCATCTGTCATTGCGAGTCGCCGGAATCAATGACCAATGTCAAATCTCAAATGACAAATGGAAGTAACTGCGCAGCCTCTTCGCCGCGTTAGCGGCGGCTGACCTTAGCCGTGGACTTTAGTCCACGGTACGATGCGCCAATGCCTTCCCGTCGCGTCAGCGACGGTTGAAATCAGGTGTCGCTGACGCGACACGGGATTGTTTCGCCGCCCACCGTGGGTTGAAACCCACGGCTAAGGTCAGCAGCCGCGATGCGGCGAAGAAGGCCGAGCAGTTACAAATGGAAAATGAAAGTAGGTAGCATATGACATTGCAGAGTAGCGACCGCACAGATACAAGCGCGACATTCGCCGTCCTCAATCCCGCCACACGCGAAGAAGTCGCGCGCGTGCCTGATTGCGGCGTGGAAGGCGCGGAGCAGGCAATCGAGGCCGCCCATCGGATGTTTCCCGCCTGGGCCGCGCGGACCGCGAGTCAGCGAGCGGAGATCCTTCAGCAAGCGGCCCGCCTGGTGCGGGAGCGCATTGAAGACCTTGCAAAAACTCTGACGCTTGAAAGCGGCAAGCCGCTGGCCGAGAGCCGAGGCGAGTTGCTTGGGAGCGCGGGCTTCTTCGAGTGGGCTGGCGAGGAAGCGAAGCGGGTCTATGGTCGAACGGTTCCGCCGTCGCTGGAGGATCGGCGCTATCTGGTCACGCGGCAGCCGGTCGGCGTCGTGGCCGCCATCACGCCCTGGAACTTCCCTTCGGCGATGGTGGCGCGCAAAGCCGGGCCAGCGCTGGCCGCGGGCTGCACGGTCGTCCTGCGCCCGGCGAGCGCAACGCCTTTGAGCGCCCTCGCTCTGGCGGATGTGCTTCGGGACGCGGGGCTGCCTGAAGGAGTGCTGACAGTAGTCACCACCAAATCTTCCGCGCCGATTGGCGACCTCTTCGCCACTCACCCGCTGGTCCGCAAGCTGACGTTTACGGGCAGCACGGAGGTTGGCAAGCGCCTGATGCAACTCGCGGCCGGCAGCGTCAAGCGCGTGAGCATGGAGCTGGGCGGCCATGCGCCGATTCTGGTTTTCGCCGATGTGGATTTGGAGAAGGTGGCCGACGGCGTAATCGCGGCGAAGTTCCGCAACGCCGGCCAGACCTGCGCCTGCGCCAACCGGCTTTACGTCGAGCGACCCATTGCGGAAGAGCTTTCGCGCAAGGTGGCTGAACGAGCGGCGAAGCTCACTGTCGGCGACGGATTGAATGATGCGACGCGCATCGGCCCGCTGATTGACGACCGCGCGCTGGCCCGGGTGTCGGATCACGTGAGCGATGCGCTTGAGCGCGGCGCACGGCTCTTGGCGGGCGGGCGGCAAGCTTATCCCGGCGGATTGCGCGGCGCTTTCTTTGAGCCGACGATCCTGGCCGACGTGCCGCCGGAAGCCAGGGTGCTGCACGAAGAAACCTTCGGGCCGCTGCTGCCGATTGTTGCCTTCGACACCGAAGCGGAGGCGCTCGCGCTCGCCAACGATACGCCGTATGGGCTGGCGTCCTACGTCTTCACGCGCGACGTGGGGCGCGTCTTCCGGGTGGCTGAAGGGCTGGAGTACGGGATCGTGGGCGTCAATGACCCGATTCCGCTGGCAGTGCAGATGCCGTTCGGCGGCATGAAAGAATCAGGACTGGGGCGCGAAAATGCAGTGGAGGGTATTGACGCCTTCCTCGAAACCAAGGCGGTCTCAATCGGAATCGCGGTCTGACGCCGGAGTTCCTATGCCTTCAGAGGAAACACTTTTGTCCGCACAACTGAATCCGGTTTCAACTCCGGCCACAGCGGAAGAGCCGTATCCACCGATTGGCTATGCCTGGTATGCCGTCGGCGTCCTAACGCTCGCTTACGTCTGCTCGTTCATGGATCGGTACATTCTCGCCTTGTTGGTGCAGCCGATCCGGCGCGATTTGGGGATCGGCGATACCGGGATGAGTTTGCTGATGGGTTTCAGCTTTGCGGTCTTCTACAGCTTCTTCGGCATTCCGCTCGGGCGGCTAGCCGACTCGCGGAGCCGCCGGACGCTCATCGCTATCGGCTGCGCAATCTGGAGTCTGATGACTGCCGGGTGCGGGCTGGCCAGGAATTACTCGCAATTGCTCTTGCTGCGGATGGGAGTCGGCGTAGGCGAAGCAACTTTGTCGCCAGCGGCCTACTCGCTCATCACCGACTACTTCCCCAAAGAACGGTTGGCTACGGCAATGAGCGTCTATTCAACGGCCATCCATATCGGAACGGGACTCGCTTATATCCTCGGCGGAGCGGTAGTCGGCTTTGTTTCAACGCAAGGGGAAACGATTCTGCCCATCGTCGGCGCCATCCGGCCCTGGCAGACGGTCTTCTTCATCGTCGGCTTGCCGGGACTCCTCCTGGCCCTGCTGATGTACACGATGAAGGAGCCGGTGAGACGTGGGCTGCGATTCGTGAAGGCCGAGGGCGGGGCGCGCCAGACGGCGCAGGCGCCGCTCGGCGAAGTGTTCCGGTATTTCCGTGAGAACAAAGCCACCCTCATCTGCCACAACGTCGGATTTACGCTGAGCACGCTGACCTCTTACACCACTTGGGGGCCGACGCTCTTCATCCGCAATTACGGCTGGTCGGCTGCGCAGGCCGGCGTCGTTTATGGTCTGCTCACCAGCATCATCGGCGTTTTGGGCATTCTGGCTGGGGGGCGCGTAGCAGACTGGCTGGCCGAACGCGGCTGGCGCGACGCCAATCTGCGTCTTGGTTTGATTGCCACCCTGGCCTGGCTCCCGACCGGCATCCTCTTTCCGCTCATGCCAAATGCCGGCTGGGCTGTCGCGCTGCTCGTCCCGACCTATTTTCTGGTGAGCGCGCCGTGGGGCGCGGCGGCGGCGGCTCTTCAGCAAGTGATGCCCAATGCCATGCGTGGTCAGGCGACGGGGATTTATCTCTTCGCGCTCAATCTTATCGGCGGCGGCCTGGGGCCGTTGGCCGTGGCCCTGGTGACGGACTACGTCTTCCACAATGATCACGCGCTCAAGTATTCGCTCGTGATCGTGGGCGCTCTCTCTCATCTGGCCTCGGCTGTGCTGCTGTGGCGCGGCCTCAAGCATTTTCGTAACAGTCTGGACCGCTTGCAGGTCTGGACGGCAGCTAACGGATAGTTAGCCAGCATTCGGGAGACATGATTATGAAACCAATTCTCCGCAAGTTCGCGCTCACCGCGCATGTCACTCTGTCGGTCGGCTGGCTCGGCGCGGTGGTTGCCTACCTCGCGCTCGCCATCGCCGGTTTGACCAGCCACGATGCTCAGATGGCGCGCGCCGCTTACCTCTCGATGGGGGTGATCGGCTGGTTCGTCATCGTTCCATTCAGCCTCGCTACATTGGTAGCCGGGCTGGTTGAGTCGCTGGGCACTCCGTGGGGCTTGTTCCAGCACTGGTGGGTTCTGGTGAAGTTCCTGCTGATAACAGTCGCCACCATCATCTTGCTGCAGCACATGCAGGCAGTAACCCGTATGTCAGGCGTAGCGAGAGATATGACATTGACCGCTACCGATTTCCGTGCGCTGCGGATTCAACTCGTGCTCCACGCTGGGGGCGGCCTGCTGGTCTTGCTCGCGGCCACGGTGCTGTCGGTATTCAAGCCGTGGGGGATGACCCCGTACGGGCTGCGTAAGCAGCATGAGCGGCGTCAGGTCTCGCTGGCTGATCTGCCCTCCCGTCCCGAATCCGGCGTGGAAGTGGGCCTGGGATCCAGCGCCAGGACACCACGCTGGATGTACGTGGTTGGGATTCACGCCATTGGCTTGGCCCTGTTGTTGCTGGTCGCGCATCTCGCTGGCGGCGGCCTGCGAAACCATTGAACCCTTTCTCGGACAAGAGGAACTTATGGCTAGAGATCAAGTTTCGTTTGGACTCACGCTGCCTCAGCGCGGCGTCTTCTTCGGCATCGCAAGCATGGCGGAGATGGTGGCGATGGCGCGCGAGGCCGACGCTTCAGGCTTCTTCGACTCGGTCTGGGTGGGTGACAGTCTGTTTGCCAAGCCGCGACCGGACTCGATCTCGCTGCTTGGCGGCCTGGCCACCGCGACCGAACGAGTCAAGCTCGCGGTCGGCTGCATGGCCAGCTTCCCGGTGCGCGATCCGATCATCTTTGCTTATCAGTGGGCCACGCTCGACCTGATCTCGCAAGGCCGGATGTTGCTCGCCGTCTGCACCGGGATCGGCGGGCCGAGCGAGAGCGAAGGGGCGCATTGGGGCGTGGCCAACAAAGAACGAGCCGCGCGGATGGAAGAGAATATCGAGATTTGCCGCCGGTTATGGAGCGAGGAGAACATCACTTTCGCGGGCAAGTTCCGCTCCTTCGAGAACGTCACGATCCTGCCGCGGCCCGTGCAGCAACCCTGCCCCATCTGGATTGCCGCCAATCCCCTGAAGCCGCAGTTCGTGGATGGCGCGATGCGCCGGGTGGCGACCCAGGCGGACGGTTGGATGAGTGTGCAACTGGCGCCCAAAATGTTCGCCACGCTCGGCGAAAAGCTGCGCGAGTTTCTCGAGCAGGAGCAGCGCGACCCGGACGCCTTCCCCAACGTGCTTTATCACAACATCAACATTGGCGCTGATCGCCAGACATCGCTCGACGAAACAAAGCGGTTTTTGGATCAATACTACGGCCCGGTCTTCTCGGCTTCGATGACGGAAGCGTGGACGGCGGCGGGATCGCCACAGGAGTGCATCGAGCATCTGCGGGAGTTAGTGCGTGATGGAGCGAAGGGAATTACTTTGCGGCTCACTTCCTGGCGGCAGCGAGAGCAATACCAGCGACTGGTGAACGAAGTGCTTCCCTACGTTTAAGCGGCAGCTTCGATTTGTCATTTGTCATTTGTCATTGCAGGAAGTGAGGAACTGATGCTTACTGGAATAGATCATATCGTCATCCTCGTGCCGGACCTCGAAACGGCGATCAGGCATTACACGCAACTGGGTTTTACAGTAGTGCCGGGCGGCAAACACCCCACCTTCACCCACAACGCGCTGATCTCGTTTGCCGACGGAGCCTACGTCGAGTTGCTCGCCTTCTATCAGCCGAACCCGGAATCCAGGTGGTGGGCCAGGCTTGAGCAGGGCGGCGGGCTGATTGATTTCTGCATGCAGACGGACGACCTACAGGCTGAAATCACGACGTTTCGGGACGCGGGCATCAGCATGACCGACCAGATGCCGCTCAGCCGCGTGCGTCCCGATGGGTATCAACTCAGTTGGGTGCTCTCAAGTCATCTGGGAAAGTATCGAGGCGTGATTCCGTTCCTGATCGAGGACGAGACGCCGCGCGAGGAGCGGGCGCCGAAAGAGACGAAACACGAGAACCAGGCGACCGGCATCGACACGCTGACCATCGCGGTTGATGACCTCGCTACCATTCGCCGCTGGTACGCGGGCATCCTTGGAGATGATGGGCAGGAGATCGAGTGCGAGGACCTGAACGCTACCGGGGCGCATTTCAAGATCGGGCCTCACGAGTTGGATTTCGTGACGCCCGGAAGATCAGGCAGCCCGCTTAACGAGTGGCTGTGCGCGCGCGGGTCATCTCCTTACGCGGCCACCCTCAAGACGGCTTCCGGGAAGACGAGCCTGCTTGATGTGATGAAGACTTGAACATTCTCGATTCCGAACCGCTGGAATCCGGGCCGCGTGTTCCATCATGCGGAACAACCCATGCCAAAAAGAGCCTGATAGAAGATTGACTGCCGCCCGAACCTGATCTTATGATCCAAGCCTCGAAACAAAAGACTACATCCTGTCAAATCCGTTGTGATTGAAAAGCGCAACCTTCCCGGTTTGGGAGTGACTATGACAGCCGATCAGAAACACGATGCTTCAGATTCCAAAGGCGGCGTGAAATCGCTGGCGCGCGCATTGGAATTGCTCAGTTGTTTCTCGACTGAGCAGCCCGAGTGGGGCGTGACCGAAATCGCCGAATATCTGGGCATCTATAAAAGCGCCGCGCACCGGTTTCTGATTACCTTTGAACAGGCCGGATTGGTCGAGCGAACTCCTGATCGCCGCTATCGGCTCGGTCTTCGCGTGCTTGAGATGGGCAATATTTTTGGTTTCAGCAGCCTCCTGATTCGGACAGCCGAGCAACCGCTGCAAACCCTGGCGGCGGAAACCGGTTCGATCGCTCACTTGATGCAACTCGACGGACGCGAAACGCTCGAACAACTCAGGAAAAGCGGGATGCCGGAGATGACCCTGTCACCTCACCCAGTCATGCGAAAACAGGCGCATGCCACTTCAACGGGAAAAGTGTTACTGGCCTTTGGCGGCGATGAAAAATTCCAGTGGTACGTCGGCTCCCGCCAGATGTTGAAAAGGTACACGCCGCATACCATCACCAGCCCGGAAAAGTTAAAGCTCAATCTGCAACATATCATCGAGGATGGGCATGCAATTGACGACCAGGAAGCCTGCCTGGGAATCCGTTGCCTGGGAATGCCCGTCAAAAACTACTACGGCGAAGTCGTCGCGGCGATCAGCATTTCCAATTCGAGCGAGAAGCTCGACAAACAACATCTCCCCAGCCTTCTGCCGCATCTTTTCTCGGCGGCCAATCACATCAGCAGCAGTTTGAAGCGGTACGCGCTTAGCCATTCGCCAGCCAGCCGGCCAGTAATTTAACTCCTACGAGGATGGCTAACATAATCAATGTTACCCAGATGAATCCTACCTTCGCGTCCCGTCCGGGAACGGGAACTTCCAGGTTGGAGTTAGGGAATATTTTCCGGTAAGGCATCAATACTTTCTGGTCCGGTGAAATTGACGCAGGTTCTTCGAAGGTGCCCGTGCCGGGAATCTCGACCAATCCGGCCTGGCGCAGCGCCTCCTCCTTGCCGATGGGCGTATTGAGCAGCAGGTAAAAGCGGTCGAGTCTGCCTTTGGGTTCCGGCGGAGTCAGCCGGCTGACGACGATGCCTGTCAGAATGCCTACGCTCAGGTAAAGCGCGATCGTCTTGGGAAGATCGGCGTCGCCTGCCCAGCCGAGGTAATACTTGCTGAATAACAAAGCCGCCAGCGCCGCCGCGAAGCTGGCCAGCGCCCCCCAGCGATTGGCTCCGCGCCACCAGACTGCCATAAAGAAAGCGATTCCCATCAGCGGCACGCTCAGGAACATAAACCGCATGGCTTCGGGGACATCGGTGAAGGCATAGGAAATCGGAATAACAATCGCGCCAAAAGCGACCGAGGCAAGCCGGTTGAGCTTCACCAGCTTTTTCTCGTCAGTACCGGCGGAGAAGATTTTTTTATGAATGTTATTGGTATAAATGCCCGCGAAAGTAACCATGAAAACCGAGATGTTATCCATAATCGAAGCCAGTACGCAGGCGATCATCAGCCCGGCGAAACCCGCGGGCAGAAGTTCCCGGGCCATCGCCCCAAAGGCATGATCGGGCTGTATTTTTCCGGCGCCGAAAAGGGCAATCGCCATCACCCCGGCGAGCGCCCAGGGGATCGTCATCAGCCGCTTGAGAACCATCCCACCCACAAAACCCACCCGGCTGTCCATCTCGCTTTTGGCCGAACCCACGTTGGCCATGATGTGAGGCTGCACGACCATGCTCAAGACAAAGCTGATTGACATCATGACGATCCAATAAATCGTCATCTCCTCCTGCAACACCAGGCGGAAGGTTTCCGGCGCGTTGGGCAGCGCCGCCTGAAAGCCGTCCAATCCGCCGATGCGGCTCCAGAAGAAAGGAATAATCAGCAGCGACATGACAATCGTCAGAATACCCTGGAACAAATCGTTCCAAACCGCCGCGATCAGTCCGCCCGCGATGCCATAAAAACAGGAAACCAGAGCTACCACCGGAATAACAAGTTTCCAGGAAATCTGTTGACCAACCAGCGCCTCCACCAGCCGAGCAGTACCATAAAGCCCCACGCTGGTGTAACCGACCAAAATAAACAACCCGAAGACGGAGTAAACCACCATGAACCAGGCGCCGAACCGCCGCTCGAAAAAATCGGCGGTCGTCAACACCCGGGCGCGGCGGAAAATCGGCGCGAGCAGCCAGTAAATCGGCAGGGAAAAAATCATCGCGCCCTGATACCAGAAGCCCGCAAACCCCATTTTGTAGGATTGCGCGGCCACGCCCACGGCGCTGTCGGAGTGCGTGCCCGCGCCGAAGCTGAAGAAGATCGTCATGATCTTCCCGAACCGCCGCCCCCCCATCAGGTAATCTTCCCGGTTGCGGATCAAACGCGAAGACACCACTCCAATCATGACGATGATGACAAAGTAAGCGCCGAGAATAAGCACATCCAGCGTTGTTAGTCCTAACATGGCATTACCTTGGAGAAAGCCGGAGAGAATACGGAACAGACGGAAGAAAAAGAAAAACTTTCCGTTATTTCCGTTTGTTCCGTATTCTCTCCGAAGCTTTTATCGAGTAGCTACTCACTGACCCGAGTAAGTTGGTGGGCAAAAACAATCTGATGTATTCGCGCTCTTCATTTTCCATTTTCCAATTGTCATTTTTCATTTGCCATTGCCCCCGCAGATCGCTTCAGGCGAGGTCTGGAAAAATGAAAAATGACAATTGGAAAATCAAAAATGGAAAATGGAAAAACGTAATGCCAGATTTATTTTGCCGATGAACTTAGTTATAAAAACGCCCATCCCTGTAAAAGATGTCCGGTAGATGAGTCAGGTTATTTTCATTGAGTTGCTTTCCCGTAAGCTTAAGCGGGTTATGAAAGCCCACCTGCCATAGCTCAGCCTCGGAAAGCGAGGTAACGGAAGCCAGCCAATTCATGCAATCGAGCAGGCAGGCGCTGGAACCAACTAAATGTTGATCGCGCGGGTTCCAGATTCGACCGCTTGGTTCCAGCGTTACCTCTTGTCCCAGCGTCGTGTATGAGCCGGGAGGCAGTCCGGCGATGGGCGCGGAGTCGCTGACCACGATCAGACGTCCGGGCGTTTTCACCCTGCGTACGACGCGCGCGAAGCTGGCTGGCAGGTGATGGCCGTCCGCAATAATCATGGCGGTCAGGCGGTCTTCGTCCAATTGATGCCAAAGCGGATTGGGATGACGCGGAAGATAACCCGGAATACCATTTCCCAAATGAGTAACAACTTTGGCCCCGGCATCACAGGCGCGCGCAATATCGTCGCCATTCCCCAGATGATGTCCCAAAGAAACGACCGCGCCGGTAGCGACGATGTAACGTATGAGAGTTTCCGCCCCGTCTTGTTCCGGCGCCAGCGTCACCAGAGTTATCCGGTTCGCCGACAACTCCCGCAACCTTTGGTAAAACGCAATGTCAGGCGACCTGACCAGCTCGCGCGAGTGCGCGCCCCGAGCGCCATCCAACGGCGAAATAAAAGGGCCTTCCAGATGGATGCCCAGGAGGTGAGGCGACAGTTCAGGATCATCCATCGCCCGCGCCAGCACAGGAAGATTTTGTTCGTAGACCTCCGCCGGAGCAGTTATTACCGTAGGGCAGTAAGCGATAGTACCTCGCCTGACTAAAGCCTGAGTTACTCGGCGAACTCCTTCCAGCGTTAAGCCGGGAGCGGAGAAATCAATTCCAACATAGCCGTTCACCTGAAGGTCAACGAATCCCTTCATCGGAAGTACCTCGATGCTTATCCGCGACCGCTAACAACTGATGGATCGAATCATGCCGGAGACATCGCGCAGAGTTTGATCGAACGAGGATCGAAGGCTCGACATCTCCGTGGCGCAGATGATGATTTGCAGGCCTGCTTCGACTCCGGCCTTAACCAGATGGGGCGTGGCCGTGGCGGTGGCGGCAATTTTGCCGGCGGCTCGAATTTTACCAATCGCCTGGGTGAAGAGCGAGAGCACTTCCGGGTCATCAAACGCGAGGGGCTTTCCCATGGAGAATGAGAGATCGGCAGGTCCAACCAGTCCCCCGGTGATGCCTTCGACCGCCACAATCTCGGAGCAACGGCGCACCGCCTCGACCGTTTCGATTTGAACGAACAGGTGCGTCTCCCGATTCGCCCATTCGATGTTTTCCAGTCTGTCGCCGATGCCGTATTGCAGCCCGCGCGTGGCGCCGTTAAACCCGCGCTTGCCCAGCGGCGCATATTTCCCGTGCTCGACGATTTCGCGCGCCGTCTCGGGACTCTCGACCATCGGCACGACGATCAATCTGGCGCCGGCTTCGAGCGCATGCAGGACGTGAACACGGTCGGCATTCGGAATCCGCAGGACCGGCAACGCTCCGCCCGCCTTCGCCCCCTGACAGAAGGTCTGCGCCTCGCGCGGGCCGACGCTGCCATGTTCCAGATCGGCCCAGACCAGATCGTAACCGAGCATGCCCGCCATTTCAGCGACGTCCGGGGATGCGCTGTCAACCGCGCAGCCTAGTAATACCTGATGTTTCTCCAGCAAAGTTTGAAGTCCTGGTTCGTATGTCATTTTTTGATAACTCCCTGATGTTATTACTCGACTTTAGACAAAACGCGGCTGGGTTTGACCACCGCCAGCCTTGACGCGACAATGGCCCAGCCTTTACGCCACTGTCAATCAGAATCCTCTGTAGTTCCGCGATACAGAACAAACATCGAAGGTCTCAACACCGTTCTGCATGACGGAACAAACCTCAATTTCCGTTGACACCGCTGAAATCCCGGATAGATGCTAAGGCTGGATATGCGTCAGTCTGGTTAACGTTCGTGAGTCGAGAGAACTATCGTGGAGTTGAATCAGCTTTATCAAAAGTATCGTAGCCTGCTGCTGGATGGCATCGCTCCGTTCTGGTTCAAGCATGGCATTGACTGGGAGTATGGCGGCGTCCGCTCCTGCATGGCCGAGGACGGCTCGCCGCTCAGCGGAGACAAACTCATCTGGTCTCAAGCCCGCTCTGTCTGGACGTTTTCGGCGCTCTACAACCGCATCGAAAAACGCCCGGAGTTTCTGGAAGCCGCCCAAAACTCGATCCGCTTTTTGTTGGCGCATGGCCGCGACCAGGAAGGCCGCTGGCTTTACCGCACCGACCGGAAAGGCAATGTCATCGAGGGCGCGATCAGCATTTATGCCGACTGTTTCGCCGTTTATGGTTTCAGCGAGTACTACCGCGCGGTACGGGATGAAAACATTCTCGCTCTGGCTCGCGCCAGTTATGAGCGGATTCGCCGCCGCATCGCAATGCCGGACTTTTCCGAGACCGCGCCTTACAAGCTGCCGCCCGGACGCAAGGCGCATGGCATTCCGATGATCATGCTGGAAGTAACAAACGAACTGGCTCAAACCACCAGGGACGCCAGTCTCGAAGCGCTGGCTGATTATTACGCGGCGCAAGTTATGAGTTACTTCGTCCGCCCTGAGCGCAAGCTACTGCTTGAGTTCCTCGACGATAACTACGAGGAATTACCGCCGAACGAAGGCACGTTTGTTATGCCCGGCCACGCCATCGAGTCCATGTGGTTTGTTATTCATCTGGCGATGCGTCGTAACAACAGGCAGTTAATCAATCGAGCCGCCGAAGTTATCCGTTGGCATTTGGAAGCAGGATGGGATCAGCAATTCGGAGGAATCTTTCTGGGCATGGACGCCGAGGGGAACGAACCCTTTCTGCCGCATTCCGAAAAGAAGCTCTGGTGGCCGCACACCGAGGCGTTGTACGCGCTGCTGCTGAGCTACAAGTTGACCGGAGAGCAATGGTGCGCGGACTGGTATCGAAAGCTGCACGAGTGGTCATTCGCGCACTTCGAAATGCCGGAAGCCGGAGAGTGGCGACAACGGCTTGACCGCGCCGGAACCCCTACGACTGAAGTGATCGGTCTGCCCGTGAAGGATCCTTTTCACCTTCCTCGCGCGGCCATACTGATCGTGCAGTTACTTGAATAATTCGGTACGGTACAGGTCGCTACCGCTCCCTGTACCGCGCCATCGTCTAATTGGAGGCCAGTTATGAATCGCTTATTGCACAAGGTTTGTTGCGCCCTGTTCGTTTTCGTCGGGGTGTTTTGTTGCGCCGCGCCGCCCGCCGCCGGGCAGGTGCTGTACGGCTCGCTCGTGGGCAATGTGACGGACGCGACGGGCGCGGCGGTGTCCGGCGTGAAGGTCTCGATCAAGGAAACAGGCACCAATCTCGCGCGCGAGGCGACCACCAACGCGGAAGGGCTGTACTCGTTTTCCACGCTGCCGGCGGGCAGGTACGAGGTAAACATTACCCAGAACGGTTTCAAAAACTTCACGCAAAGCGCGATTGAAATCACCACCAACGCGACGACGCGCGTGGACATCGCGTTGCAGGTCGGACAGGTGAACGAGACCGTGCAGATCAGCGCCGCGCCGCCCGCGTTGCAGACGGATCGTTCGGAAGTGCGCGCGGAACTGGGCACGCGGCAATTGCGCGATCTGCCGATTCCGCCGGGACGCAACTACCAGGCGCTCTTCAAGCTGATCCCCGGCATGTCGCCGCCCAACAATCTCAACACCGTCGTGGCCGATCCTTCGCGCTCGCTGGTCTTCAACACCAACGGCGCAAGCCGCAGCTCGAATAATTTCCGCATTGACGGATCGGGGGTCAACGCCGTCTGGCTGCCGCATAACGCCGGTTACACGCCGACGCTCGAAGCGATTGAGACGGTCAATGTGGTGACCAACTCCTTCGACGCCGAGCAGGGACTGGCTGGCGGTTCGGCCTCCAACGTCTCGATCAAAACCGGCACGAACAGCATTCACGGCTCGGCCTTCGAGTTCAACAACAACAACGCCACCAAGGCCAAACCCTTCATCCTGCCCGCCGGGCAGCGCAAGCCGAAGTCCATCTTCAATCAGTTCGGCGGGACGATCGGCGGCCCCATCCTGCGCGACAGGCTGTTTTACTTCGGGAGCTACGAGGGGACGACCGATCGCCAGAGCATCGGCGCGTTTGCGACCGTGCCGACCGAGGCGATGCGGCGCGGCGACCTGTTAGGTTCGCCGACTCCGATTTATGATCCGGCGACCGGCGCGGCGGACGGATCGGGTCGGACGGCGTTTGCCAGGAATCAGATTCCAACGGAGCGGCTCGATCCGATTGCGCTGCGCCTGCTGAGCCGGTTGCCGCTGCCGAACGTCGCGGGCGCCCCGCTCACCAACAACTACTTCACCACGGTTCCCTACAGCGTCAATCGTCACAAGATGGACAGCAAGGTGAACTGGGCGGCGAACAGCAAAGTCTCGCTCTTTGGCCGCTTCAGCTTTCTGAAGTACAACCTGGCGACCGATGGCGTGCTGGGCGAATTGGAAGGGCCGCCGGCGGTCGCCGCGGCAGGCTCTGCGGGCAAGGGCTTCGGCAAAACTTACAACGTGGCGATTGGCGGAACTTATCTGCTGTCGAGCAATTTCATCATTGACGCCAACTTCGGCTACACGCTGCAGAAAACCAATCAGGAACAGCCGAACCTGGACAAGAATCTCGGACGCGACGACCTTGGCATTCCCGGCACGAATGGCACGCGGCGCTTCGAAGGCGGCTGGCCGCGCTTCTCCATCGCCAATTACACGGCCATCGGCCATTCCACCGCCAATCGCCCGATCATCTGGAGCGACCCCCGCTTCCAGTACACGGCGAACGCCACCTGGACGCGCGGCTCGCACAACATTCGCTTTGGAACAGACCTCTCGCGGCAGCATCTCAATCACACCCAGCCGGAATTTGTCGGCCAGTTGCACGGGGCTTCGGGCGGGTTCACCTTCTCCGGCGGCTCGACGACGCTGCGCGGCGGGCCTTCGGCAAATCAATTCAACAGCATCGGCGCGTTCCTGCTCGGTCTGCCGAGCGCCCTGGGGCGGACGCTGCAAGCGCCTGACACGTACACAACGCGCGCCTGGACTTACAGCCTGTATGTGCGCGATCAATGGCAGGCGACGCGCAAGCTGACCGTTTCTTACGGCACGCGCTGGGAGTATTTCCCGATACCGGCGCGCGAAGACCGCGGGCTGGAACGCTATGACCCGGTCACAAACAAGATGCTGATCTGCGGCGCCGGCTCGACGCCCAGCGATTGCGGCGTGGAGCAGAGCAAAAAACTCTTTGCGCCGCGACTCGGTCTGGCTTATCGAATGAGCGATACCTTCGTGATGCGCGCGGGTTATGGCATCAGCATTGATCCTTACAGCCTGGCGCGTCCGATGCGGACGAACTTCCCAGTGCTGGTGGTGCTCAACGTGACGGCTCCGAACGCCTTCCAGGCGGCGGGCAGCCTGAGGACGGGCATTCCCACCATCACGCCGCCCAATCTTTCCAGCGGGGTGATTGATATTCCGGGCAACGTCGCGGCCAACACGCTCTCCGACAAGTTGCCGCGCGGCTACATTCAATCCTGGAACCTGACGCTGCAGAAAGAGGTCGGCGCGGGATTCGTGGCGCAGGCGGCTTATGTGGCCACGCGGCAGATCCGGCAGCTTGGCTTCCTGGACATCAACGGCGGGCGTCCGGGCGGCGGCGCCGCCAGCCAGCCGCTCAATCAAAGGTTCGGGCGGACGGCGACCACGCCGCTGGTGACGAGCATCGGCAACACGCATTACGACGCCATGCAACTGTCGCTCGAACGACGCTTCCAGCACGGGTTACAGGTGCAATCGTCCTACACGCTGGCGAAATCAATCGGCACTTGCTGCAACGATGACAGTGACGGCAACGTGGCGATCCCGCTGCTGGATTTCTACCAACTGAATCGCGCCGTGAGCAGTTTCGACCGCCGGCATAACTTCCAGCTTTCGACCATCTATGAACTTCCGTTCGGCAAGGGCAAGAGCCTGGCGAAATCGGGAGTCACTGCGGCGCTGCTCGGCGGCTGGCAGATCAACGGTATTTTCAGCGTCTACTCCGGCGCGCCGTTCACGGTGACGGCGGCGGGCACTTCGCTCAACGCGCCTGGCTCGACGCAACGCGCCGATCAGATCAAATCCGAAGTCACATATCCGGGCGGCACAGGACGCGGCCAATCGTGGTTCGATCCGCTGGCCTTTGCGCCGGTCACCGCCGCGCGTTTCGGCACGGCCGGATTCAACATTTTGCGCGGGCCGGGTCACGCCAACCTCGACCTCGGCTTGTTCCGCGAGTTCAAGTTCGGCGAACGCGTGGGAGTGCAGTTCCGCGCCGAAGCCTTCAATTTCACCAACACGCCGCACTTTGCCAATCCGGGCAATAACGTCTCGAACCTGCAACTGAACGCCGACGGTTCGATCCGCAGTCTGGGCGGCTTCTCCGAAATTACGAACGTCACCAGCCTGGGGCGCGACGGGATTGACGAACGGGTGTTTCGGTTCGGGCTGCGGATCAGTTTTTAAGCCTCGCGTCAAAATCTTCCGAAATTTGGAGTGCGGTGGCTTTGACGCAGCTTTCCCAGCTTGCAGATAAAGCCGGGAAAGCTGCGTCAAAGCCGCAACTCGGAAAAGAAGATCTGGTGGCCGCATACCGAGGCCTTGTACGCGCTGCTGCTGGCTTACAAGTTGACCGGAGAAGAGTGGTGCGCGCACTGGTATCAAAAAGTGCACGAGTGGGCGTTCTCGCACTTCGCGATGCCGGAAGTAGGGGAGTGGCGCCAGCGGCTGGATCGCGCCGGCAACCCCACCACGGAGGTCGTCGGACTTCCGGTTAAGGATCCGTTTCATCTTCCGCGCGCGGCCACACTGATCGTTCAATTGCTCGATTGAGATACGCGCCGGTGCGGTACAGGGAGCGGTAGCGACCTGGTCGGCTCGGAGCAGACACCTCACGAGGCGCCAGGTCGCTACCGCTCCCTGTACCGCACCACTTAGTATGCGCGCCCTTTTAACACGAGTTTAGTCAAAAGATGTGTTGAGAAGCTTACCTCCGAGGCGTGCGTCTAGCGTTACGCTAGACGCATGACAAAAAACAACGACGCCCCGAAGGCGGTGGATGCGCAATACACGACCGAGCCGTTTCTGAGTCCGGTTCACGACCTGGGCATTCCGGTGCTGGGGCGGGTGGCAAACAATCGTGTTTTCTTCTTGCCGCCGCCCTATCCGGGTTTTGGGCGTCCGAGGGTGCGCGGGCGAAAGATCAAGCTCAATGATGCGCGGACGCTGCCCGCAATTGACGCCAAAGACGAGTGGGAAATCGAAGGCGGCTCGCGCATCGAGGTCAGCCGTTGGGACGATATACGGATGCGAAAGTGGCCTGGGCAACGGCTCGCGCTCTACCGCGTCATCGAGTACAAGGCCGATGGCAAGCCGCGTTACAAGCGTCCGTTGTGGCTGATCTTCGTACCCACATCACTCGAGATCGAATTGCCTACGCCGCGCCAGGCCCAGGCTATTTATGACGAAAGATTCAGTGCGGGACTTTTGTCGAGTTTGGGATGGAGTAAGCCTGAGCCCAAAACCCGCGGAAAGTCGCCGGGACGAGCCGAAGGGATGACCGTTGAGGCGCGCAAACAGTTCAACGCCTATCGCAAGACCGCCTGATCGGTTCTGTCTGCGCTCCTGACGACAAAATGATCCGGATTTTCTGTTGGTGACAGTGGTCATCTCAGACTAACTTTGACTAAACTCGTGGACAATGTAGGAGAGAAAATCGGAGAGTTTGGCGGAGTCAGCAAGCTGACGGCTCCGCAGAATAATGGAGAGCGCCGCTCGAATCTCATCCTGTGTCGGCTGTTGGCCCGTCATATGCTACATCTCATTGCGATTTCAGGATTGGCTAGCCTGAGGGGAGGCAAACATCTCCGGTTTTTCACATGGATTCCGAAGACTGGCCCCACTCAACAAGCCTGATTGAGATTTGATTATCGCCGCTCGCCCGATATTGTGAAACCCATTTCCCCAATCCTGCGCATTAACGAGCGATTTTGAAGGATGGTCTACGTTCTCTCTCCAGCTTGAGCTGCTAGCGCATTATTTTGTTTGTAAAAGGCGAGGTAGTGCCTGCGATTGTCAAGCAGGTGCTCCATCATTGCCCGGTAGGCTGCCTCCGGGTCGCGCGCTTCGATGGCTTCCAGAATGCGAACGTGTAAGAGCAGGTTGTGCCGGTCGGTCTGTTCATTGGTGATAGTCCGCCGCGCCTCGAGCAGCAAGTCAGCCAGGACTTCCATGACAGACCTCAGAATCGGGCTATCGGCGGCGCTCATGATCCCGGTGTGAAAAGCGATCTCATGCTCCAGGTATTTATCCAGATCATTTAAACTCACCTCCATCCCATGAATCTCACGCCGCAGCATATCCACGTGTTGCCTCCCGGCTTTCTCGGCGGCCATCCGCGCCAGCATTGGCTCGATCGCCATGCGGGTGTCGAGCAGGTCTATGAAATCGACATCCTCGAGCAGCGTGCAAAGATGAATCGCCTTGGCAAAAACCCCCGAAAGCGATCTCTGGACATAAGTTCCATCGCCCGCCCGGGAGCGAATGATGCCAAACAAGTTCAGCGCTTTGAGAACCTCGCGCAGCGTGTGACGGCTCACTCCCAGGGTGATGGCCAGCTCCTTTTCCGAAGGCAGCTTTGATCCCGGCCGCAGCTTCTTCGTGCGAAACAAATCCTCAACCCGCTCCATCACGTTTTCAAACAGGGGGGCCTCCAGCTCAGCTTGAGATTGAATATTGCGTTTTGCCATAACGGTTCAAATGTTAGACCAATTGATTCAATTCCGTCAAGACATCTTAGAAATATTGGACAATTATGGCTCATAACCAGGGACAAATCGCTTGTCCGCCGGCGGGAGAGGGACTGTGGGTCGGATTGAATCCGGGACTCGAAGTGAAGAGTAGAGTTATCAGAAACCTTGAAAAAGCGCCAGAAAATCACCTTGGAGAAGCGAAGAGAGTCGCGGAAGGGGGGCGGGCCAAATCTCACCCTGGTTTGTAGAAAAATCTTAAAAGGCTTGACTTTTAAAAATAGTCGTACTTTAATTGTCCAACATTTATCCCGGTTCAGGCAGTGTAAAGTCAGGTCGTGACGGGTTGAGCCTGGACCATCATTCTCGATTTAACCATTCAGATTTTCCGTGAAAAAGGGGGCTGGTAGCCAGACCATGAAGATCACTCAAGTCAAACCATTTGTACTCGGCACGAGCTGGAGAAATCTCATTTTTTTGAAGGTCCACACCGACGAGGGACTAACGGGCATCGGTGAGGCGACGATCCAGAATCGCGAAGAAGGGGTTCTGGGTTATCTCGAAGGGGCGCAGCGCCGCCATGTGATCGGCAGCGATCCGTTCGACATCGAGGACCTCTGGCTGCGCATGTATCGCAACGACTTCTGGCGCGGGGGCGTCATCGCCAACACCGTCATCAGCGCGATCGAGATCGCCTGTTGGGACATTGTCGGTAAGGCGCTGGGCCAGCCGGTTTACAAACTCCTGGGCGGGCGATGCCGCGAAAAGATCAAGGCCTATGCCAACGGCTGGTATAAAACCGAACGGACTCCGGCGCAATTCGCCGAGGCGGCCAGGGCGGTAGTCGCCAAAGGTTATCAGGCGTTGAAGGTGGATCCCTTTGGGGCCGGCGCTTATGAGTTGGATCGCGCGGAGAAGATTCGCTCGGTGGCGCTGGTTGAAGCGATCCGGGATGCGGTGGGGCCTGAGGTTGAGATATTCATCGAGGGACATGGCCGCTTCAGCGCGGCGACCGCGATCGGGTTGGCGCGCGATTTGGAGCAATTCAATCCCGGTTGGTTCGAGGAGCCGATTCCCCCCGAGGACATTCCTTCGCTTGCTTATGTCAGATCGAGGATCAATATTCCGGTGGCGACCGGGGAGCGCTACTTCACTCACTATGAATTCAGGCAGCTCTTCGAGGCCCGCGCCGCGGATATTATTCAACCCGATATAACGCATGCCGGCGGCCTGCTTGAGATGAAGAAGATCGCGGCCATGGCTGATGCGCATTACCAGGTGATGGCGCCTCACAATTCCAACGGGCCGGTCTGCACCGCCGCTTCGGTCCACTTTGCAGCCTGCACAACAAACTTCAAGATTCAAGAATGCTTCGATGACTTCGCCGAGCCATGGGTGAAGCAGGCAATTGCCGGCGCGCCCGATGTGAAGGAGGGCTACTTTGATCTGCCGGATCGCCCCGGTCTCGGCGTCGAGTTGAACGAGGAACTCATCGCCGAGCATCCATATCAGCCTGGTTTCTTTAACATCTGGCAAGACGGATGGCAGGAGCGGCAATCTCGCCAGATTTAGCCGGGGATAAATATGAGGCTCAAGGATAAAGTTTCCATCATTACTGGCGCAGGCTCCGGGATAGGACGCGCGGCGGCGGCGCTGTTTGCTGAGGAGGGCGCGAAAGTCATCGTCGCGGATATTGATTCGGACAATGGAGAAAGCGCCGTCTCGGCGATCGAAGAAAAAGGCGGCGAGGCTCTTTTTGTTCAGGCTGATATTTCAAAAGAGGACGACGCCCGGCGGATTATTGACGAAGGGGTGAAGGCATTTGGCCGGATAGACATTCTGGTCAACAACGCCGCCACCTTCGTCTTGAAAGGTTTGGAGGCGACGGTCGAGGATTGGCAGCGATCGCTGGGGGTGAATGTGATCGGCGCGGCTCTTTGCGCCAGATACGCCGCCGAGCAGATGAAGAAAACCGGCGGGGGCGCCATTGTCAACCTTGGCTCTATTTCCAGCTTCATCGCCCAGCCGAATTTCATCGCCTATAGCGCCACCAAAGCGGCGCTGCTGCAAATGACACGAAACATGGCGATGGATCTGGCGCCATTCAATATACGGGTTAATTGCGTCTGTCCGGGTCCGACCTTAACCCCCGCCTCCTATCGGCACATGGAGCAGGCGGGCCTGACGCTGGAACAGTTCATCGCCCAGGAGGGTTCAAGCAATCTCCTCAAAAGACTCGCTGACCCACGGGAGATCGCCTACGCAATCCTTTTTCTAGCCTCTGACGAGGCGTCCTTTGTCACCGGGACGTACCTGCTGGTCGATGGGGGATACACGGCGCACTAAAGCGTCAGGAACTGGCGCGGCGGTGAAACAAAAATGAGCCGGAGGGAAATATGTTTGGTCGCGGCGCAGTTGTTGTTTTGGCTTTAGCCTGCATCGGCTTCTCAGTTGGGCGGATGGCCTCGCAATCGAGTGGCGCGGCTCTGCCCGATGACACAATTGTCTTTGACTCCAGCCGCATGGGACACCTGGAGATATTCACCATGAAGCAGGACGGAACCAATCAGGCGCAGCTCACCAATGACCCCGCTTATGACAGCTTCTGGGGCCAGCCTTCGCCTGATCGGACGAAGATCCTCTTCGTCCGCACCCCTGCGGGCGTGCGCGACTCCGACTACGGGAAAGCGACCACCTGGGTGATGAACGCCGACGGCTCCGCGTTGACCCAGATACTCCCCTTAAGAGCGTACGGCTGGACAATTCAGGGCCACCCCGAATGGAAGCCGGACGGGACCAGGATCGTCACGATGGGCACAAGCGTCAGTAGCATCGAGATATTCACCATCAATCCGGATGGCAGCAACCCCGTGCGGGTCACTAACAATGGGGTGGGCGGGCCACGAGGCGGCATCAACATTGATCCGAGTTGGCATCCTGATGGCCAGTCGCTGCTCTTCGTGGGTTGCCCGGGCAGCGTCTGCCAGCCGGAGAACTATGAGGTTTATCGGATCAAGGATGACGGGACGGGCGAGACCCGCCTCACCAACGACCTCAAGCCCGATTACGACCCTTACTACTCGCCGGACGGCGCGACCATCGCATGGCTGCGCAACACGGGCAACATCTTCAGGTGGGGCATCTTCAAGATGAACCCTGACGGCAGCGGCCAGACGGCCGTGATTGATGACGGCGGCGTCAACTCGAAGCCGGGCTGGTCGCTCGACTCCTCCACCATCTACTTCCACCGGCTTCCACAGGGCGCATCGCTCTTCAACGTGTGGAAAATCCTGCCGGACGGGACGGGGCTGATTGAGGTCATCCTTCCCCGTCCTGCCTACATCAACCAGTACCCGGTCAACGGGATCAAGAGAGTGCGGAGCCTTCTCCCATCCCGCCCGCCACTGCAGAGAAGATCGGAAGGGAGAGTAATCCAGCAAGAAGGGGCGTGAAAAATAGCCGCATTCAAAAGGAGAAAAAAAGACATGAGTATGACTCGGATTGTATTAGCAATTGCGGTCAGTGTTATCAGCGCCGTCTCAGCCTGGGCACAGCCTCCAAAAGAATATCTGGAGCAATCTCCGCCCTCCCCAACGACCAAGGTCGTCAAGCTGGAGTTCATCAACTCGTTCGATCAGAGCCGCGGGGAAGCGTTGCTGGAAGTGCCCGAAAAACTGAGTAAGCCGGTTCCATTGATCATCAGCCCGCATCCGGCCAACTGGACGCCGGAGATGAACCGTTCGATCTGGGCCGGAGTGGCCGATCAATTTGGCGTCCTGATTCTGCACCCGGTACACCAGGGCAAGCTGAATCCGCGCGTTTCGTTCGGATCGCCGCGGCAACTCGGCAACCTGGAGTCAGCGATCGCGGAAGTCCAGCGACGCTACCCGGTGGACGATTCCCGCGTCTACGCCGCCGGGCTGAGCCAGGGCGCCATCGAATCTTTGCTGCTGGCCGGCCATCATCCGAAGCGTTTCGCCGGCGTGCTGTCCATTAACACGATAGCGGACTATCTCGCTTTCCATCAGGGTGGTCAGGAGTCAACAGAAGATACCGTCAGCCGCTTCCGGTCCAACACCTGGACCCAGTTGCGCAAGTTATTCGAGTTGGACTTTGGGGGCACGCCCGACACCGCGCGCGCCGAATATTACCTGCGCAGCCCGGCGCTCTACGCGCAGCAACTCGCGCAAACGCCGCTCATTCTCTATTGGGCCGAGAACGATGAAATTATCGGGCGCGGCGCCACTCACCAGGGCGGCATGCTGGCGGAGCTGATCCGCGCCTTTAAACCCGCGAACTTCCGCGAGGTCCGGCATTCAGGAGGGCACGGCTATCCGTTCTATCGCGTCGATCTGGAAAAGCTGAGCGTGAGCCTGTTCCCCCGGGAGATTTTCCTGGAGAGCGTCAAGGAGATGCTGAAATTCCGGCGAACGGCGGCGGAGAAATCTATCCCAAGGAGTGACAGATGAAGCTGAAGCGACGTTCGTTTCTTTCACTGATGGCCCTGGCGGCTGCCGCGCCCATGCGAGCGCAAAAGCCGGCAGCGGCGGCGACAGTCCTGCTGGATCAGGAGATTGGCAGGATCAGCCCCTTGATCTACGGCCACTTCACCGAACATATCGGCCGTCTTATTTACGAAGGCGTCTGGGTCGGCGCCGATTCAAAGATCCCGAACCGCAACGGTTATCGGTTGGACACTCTACAATCGCTTGAGCGTGTGCGGCCGCCGGTGTTTCGCTGGCCTGGAGGCTGTTTCGGAGACACTTACCACTGGGAAGACGGTGTGGGACCGATTGCCCAACGAATCAAGCGCCGCAATCATTGGTGGCTTAACGAGGAACCGAATACGTTTGGCACGGATGAATTTCTCCAATGGTGTGAGCTGTTGAAAGCCCAGCCCTATCTCAGCCTCAATGTCGGTTCCGGCTCTGTCAGCGAAGCGCTCAATTGGCTGGAGTACTGCAATGGCTCGGGCAATAGTCACTATTCGGCGATGCGCGTTCGGAACGGCCGCGAAAAACCATACGGCGTCCAGTGGTGGGGCGTTGGAAATGAAAACTGGGGCTGTGGCGGATTGTTTACTCCCTCCGAGTATGCGCAGCTCTTCCGTCAGTACGGCGTCTATTTCAAGCGGATGGGCCTGAGCGTGGGCAATCAACTGGTGGGCGTGGGTCATGACGCGGATGACTGGAACCGGAAGTTTCTCGGCGCGCTCGGAGCCGGCTTGCCATACCTCGACCATCTCTCCGTTCATCGCTACTTCCGCCGGGGGCACAGCGTCAATTTCACGGACTCGGATCACATCAAACTGATGCTGGACCTGACGGCCTTCGAGAATCTGATTACCGGCGCGATCGGCGCCATCCGCGAGGTTGAAGCACAGCGCGCGAAGATGCCGCTGTTCGGCCCGCTGAAACCGAAACCTATCGGACTGATTATTGACGAGTGGGGCGTCTGGCACGAGGACGCTCCGATTGAGGACGGCTTCCGGCAGAACGGGGTCTTGCGCGACGCCCTGTTCGCGGCGAGTTGCCTGAACCTGTTTCACCAATACGCCGACCGCATCGCCATGACCAACATCGCGCAGGTCATCAACTGTTTGCAGTCCATCATCCTGACCGACGGCGCGGCCATGACCTTGACTCCGACCTTTCACGTTTACGAGCTGTACCAGCCGCATTACGGCGCGATGTCGGTGAAAGTGGATATGACAAAGGCTCCAACACTCGCGAGCGGTTCCGAGAGCCGCCCCTCGCTGAGTATTTCGGCCTCCAAATCCGGGGATGTCGTGTTCCTGACCCTGGTCAATCAGAGTCCCAACGAGGATGCGGATGTGGATATCAATTTCCGCGGCGCATCTCCCGTCAAGGCCACGGCAATCAACCTGACCGGCAAGAGCGTGCGTTCGCAAAACACCCTGGGTGATCCCGATGCAGTTTCACCGAAACCCTGGAAAGCGGAGATCACGCGCAGCGGGCTGAAGGCGCAAGTCCCGGCTCGGAGTGTTCAAGCGATCAAAGTTTCCATCAAGTCTTCATAATTCCATTGCCCCATCAGTTTCACAGGGCAATTTTGCGTTACACCGAAACCGTCAACAAAGAACCGCAACGTTCAAGAAAAGGAGTTCGATCATGAAAATAGCAAACTTGTTTTCAGTCGCAATCGGGGAAATGAAACCGCGGCTATGGGAATGGAGCAGGATTGTCCTGGTGGCGGGAATACTCGGGGCATCGGGCGCCACGTTGGCTCAGGTGTCGGGAGGCAGCTTCCGAGGCGAGGTTACAGACCCAAGCGGCGCCGTGGTCGCGGATGCAAAGATCACCATTAAAGCCGTGGGCACCGGCGTTGAAACTTCAGCCCAAACCACGTCGAGTGGTATTTTCACAACGCCCACGCTGATTCCCGGAAAATACTTTCTGACCGCGGAGAAGCCGGGTTTCAAGAGCACAGTCTTCGGCCCCGTGGAGTTGCCCGTCAATCAAACCGTCCGGGTGGATTTCTCACTGACCGTCGGCGAAACGACGGAATCGGTTACGGTGTCGGTTACGGGACGGCAGTTGCTGCAAACCGAGTCGTCGGAAATTTCACAGGTGATCGGCGCCGAGCAAGTCAGCCAAATCCCGCTCAATGGACGCAACTGGCAACAACTGGTCGGGCTGAGCGCCGGCGTCACTCCGGGAACGCCGGGCCAGTCAGGCGTGGGCAATGGTTTCAACTACAACATCAACGGTCAGCGAGACAAGGGCAACCTCTATCTGGTGGACGGGCTTTCCGTCACTTCGGCGGCCGGGGGGAACAGCAACAACTTCAACATTCCCATCGATGCCGTGCAGGAATTCTCCGTTCAGTCAAACTCGTTCTCGGCCGAATACGCCGACGTGGCGGGCGGCGTGATCAACCTGCAGAGCAAATCCGGAACGAATAGCTTCCACGGATCGGCCTTTGAGTTTCTTCGCAACGATGCCTTTGACGCCACGAATACCTTCACCAAGTTTTTCGGCCAGTCCAAGGACACCTTGCGCTACAACCAGTACGGCGGTTCGCTGGGCGGCCCCATTCGGCGCAACAAGACGTTCTTTTTTGCGGATTACCAGGGCCTTCGCCAGAGTTCCTCCGCCGTGCGGTTTACGAATGTCCCCACGGCGCTCGAACGCCGGGGAGATTTCTCTCAGACGCTGGCTCCGGGAACGGGATTGCCAGTTAGAATTTACGACCCTTATGCTTTTGGGGTGGAATTTCCAGGCTCCGTGATCCCCGCGAGCCGGATTAATCCGACCTCGGCAGCTCTGATCGCCCTGGTCCCGCTGCCAAATCGAATCGGTTTTAGCGACTTCAACTATGCCAAGCGGGTCTCCAATACCAACCGGAACGATTCTTTTGACGCCCGCGTCGATCATCAGTTCACGGAGAAGAACACGCTCTTCGCGCGCTACTCCTTTCAGGACAACAGCGCCGTGGTTCCGTCCACTTTCGGTCTGCCGCTCGGCGGAGGGCCGTTTTTCTCAGGCCCGTTCAATAACAGCCGGATTCAGCACGCCGGTGTCGGCTATACGCGCGTGATCAGCCCGGCGCTGGTCAATGAATTTCGCGTTCACGCGAACCGCATCACCGGGAATCTGCTCCAGGAAGATTATGGACAAAACCTGTCGGATAAGTTCGGGATTCCCGCTGTCAACACCAACATCGCAACTTCCGGTCTGCCGCACATGATCATCAGCGGCTATTTCAGTGTCGGCGGCTCGATTATCACGCCGATTCAGAGCGCGTTCACCAACTGGGGCTTCACGGAAAAGCTCTCGTGGATCAAAGGCAGGCATGCGATGCGCATGGGCTTCGACTACCGCTACGAGCAAGGCAACTTCTTCGCGCTCGTCTTCGGCCGCGGCTTTCAAGTGTTCCACCAACTGAACTCAGGCGCCTTGCTTGGCGCGGGCCGCGGAAACGCACTGGCCAGTTTCGAGTTGGGCGCTCCGCTGGTGTACCGGAAAGACAACTTCCCGGTGTCGCCGTCACTGGTCATTCCGCGTTACGGCGGATTCTTCCAGGATGATTTCAAAGTGAATTCCCGGCTGACGCTGAATCTTGGGCTGCGTTATGACGTGATGCCCTTCTACCGCGAGCGGCGTAACCGGCTGGCCAATTTCGACCCGGCCACGGGAACCAATCTGGTGGCTGGCGTGAGCGGAAGCGGCAACCTCGTGAACACCAAATACAACGGGTTCGGCCCGCGCGTGGGATTGGCGTACGCGCCGACAAAGGACGGCAAAACCGTCATCAGGGCGGGTTTCGGACTCGCGCACCTGGATTCGCTCGGCATGCCCGGGAGCGGCAACACGCTTCTTTACAACGCCCCCTTTTATGGTCAGACAAGTCTCACTCAACTTGGCCCCCCGCTTGGCCCCCCGTTTGTTTCCATCAACGATCCACTGGTGGTGCCGCTTCCGCCGGCCAATAATCTGTCGGGGAGCGTCCGCTTCGCTGATCCCAACCAGGGGAATCCTTACTCGATGACCTGGAATTTGGGTGTGCAGCGGACGCTAACCTCAAGTCTGTTGTTGGAGACCGCCTACGTTGGATCGGCAGGTAACCGGTTGCTGGTGGTCTTGAACAGCAATCAGAGCGGTCCGTCCCCCGCCAATGCGGCTCCCTTTGCCAAACTGGCTCCAAACCTGGGCGAAGTTCGGACCTTCGCCAATGCGGCCCACTCTTCGTATCACGGGCTGCAAACAAAATTGCAACGGCGATTTGAGAAGGGGCTATTCTTTCTGGCCTCCTATACGTGGTCAAAATCAATTGATAACAACAGCAATGGAAGCGACGGTGCGGCGGCCCTTAACGGCTCTCAGCAACCGCAGGATTCGTTTAACCTGGCGGCGGAGCGAGGGCCTTCCACTTTCGATCGGACCCACTATTTCGTTTTCAGCGGAATATGGGAGCTTCCGATTGGCCGGGGAAAGTCCCTCGCGAAAGACATCCCGCGCGTAGCCGACCTCTTCATCGGTGGATGGCAGTTGAGCGGAATCTATTCGGCATTTTCGGGCGCGCCGTTCTCCATCAACTATGAATGCGGCAATCTCGTCGGCAACAGCACCGATACCACGCGCTGCCGCCCGAATGTTGCCGGTGATCCCAGCACGGTCAGCGGCGGCCAATCCATCGAGCAATGGTTCAACACACGGGCGTTTGCCCTCCCCCCGGCGAACACCTTCGGCAATTCCGGCCGCGATATCTTGCGGTCGCCGGGATACAAGAATCTCGATCTGGGAATATCGAAGTATTTCCCATTCAGCAATGACCAGGTGCGCCGGATCCAGGTGCGCGCCGAGATGTTCAATACATTCAACAACGTGAACCTGGGATTCCCGAATACCCGCATTGATCAGCCATTGCAGTTTGGGAAGATTCGCACTGCCGCGCCCGCGCGTATCGTCCAGTTCGGACTTAGATTGGAGTTCTGATGAACAGGTTCTTTCCAGGCATGTTGCTGCTGGCTGTTTGCACGTGGGCAGCCGGCAGCCAACCTCCGGCAACAATTACGGTGCGCCCGAACGAATCGCTGGGAACGATTGACCCACGCATCTTCGGGCAGTTTACCGAACCTACGCTGACGAGCTACGAAGGCTCCGTCCTCAGCGAGATGCTGTTCAACCGGAAGTTTGAAATTCCGGAAGAGCGCGGACCCGGTCACTTCGATTCCGTGGGCACGGCCTTAGGCTGGGAACCGGTTCAGATTGACGCATCCGCCAGCTTCCTGGTGGATCGCAGAATCTATTACAGTCCATCCCATTCCGAACGGATCACCAAAACCGGAATGAGCGAAATTCCCGCCGGTATCCAGCAGACCGGATACCGGTACGTTATCCCTCAGTTGGGTACACAACAGAAAGTCGCTGATCCCTTCGAGTTCAAGCCCGGGCAGAAGTACCGAATTCGGCTGGCCATCAAGAACAATGACCTGCGTGGGAACGTGGTCGTGGCTCTGGGTGAATCGTGGCGCGACCCCATCGCCAAACACGAGTTCTCATTCCGGGGCGGCGAGGATTGGAAGGTCTACCACTGTGAGCTTACGACCGCGAGAGCAGCGCCTCAAGGCAAGTTCATGATTTATATCAACTCGCCCGGAACCATTTGGGTTGATTCTGTTTCGATGGCGCGCGTAGACCTCGATGAAGACGGGTTCAGGAAAGATGTTCTTGAGGTGACACGCCGCATCAAACCCACGAGCATCCGCTGGGGCGGCTGGTTCTTTTCGGATTACGACTGGCAACACGGGATTGGGCCAGTGGATCAGAGGCCGGCTGAACTCAATCGTTCCTGGCTTGGTTACTGGGATAACGATGTCGGGATCGACGAATTCGTCGCGCTCTGCCGCAAACTTCGCGCTGAACCGTATGTCACCGTCAACGTCGGCTCCGGAACACCGGAAGAAGCGGCGGCGATGGTCGAGTATGCAAACGGTTCCCCGGAAACCAGGTGGGGAAAAATCCGGGCGCGGAACGGCCATCCGGAGCCGTACCGGATACGCGACTGGAGTATTGGAAATGAAGAGTATCTTCAGACTATTGGCGGCGGGCCTGGAGCCATGTACGGCGAGCGGAGCGTCGCCTTCGCGAAAGCGATGCGGGCGGTGGATCCGAGCATCCGATTGGTCGCGGTCGGCGTTTTCGACGTCGACGGCGGACCGTCCGTGAGCCAACATCCGTTCTACAAGTTCGTGCGATTTATCTTTGATTGGAATCGTGAAGTCTTGCCTCGGTCGGGCCAGGTGATGGATTACTACTCCATCCATCACTATGACCCCGGCGATAGTGTAAGGGGTATGACGGCGCGCGAGATCAATCAGGCCGCCATGGTGAGCGCGGAGGATTTGTCAGCGAAGCTCGATCGTTTGCATGGCCAGATGGAACGATACGCTCCGGGGGGCAAGCGCTTCCCCATCGCCATGGACGAATGGGCGGTTTGGCTTCCACCTTCACCGCCCCCCGATGGAAAACCGCCAAACCCGGAGGACGCCAAAAAGGCGCCGTTGCTCGGCCTCCAGGGATCACTCGTCTCACTACGCGATGCGGTGGCCGAGGCGGCGGTTTATAACTTGATGCAGCGCCGTCCGAAGGATTTCGCCATGGCCCATCAAACGTTCCTCTACGTCTACAGCGGCGGAGCTATAGGAATCGGACGCGACCGTGTAGCCATCTCGGCGGTCGGGCTGATGCTCGAAATGTTCTCTACCTATGATCAATGCCAGTCGGTGCGGACGGAAGTGCAAGGCCCGACCTTCAATTTCCCCAGGCGTACGGGCATCGCGGGGAATTACACGGGCGCGGAAAATGCCAACTATCTCGACGTCTCCGCGCGGCTGCGGCCGGATGGAAAGACATTGGAGGTATTCGTCGTCAATCGAGACTTGGAAAACGACATCGAGGCCGATGTCGTGGTACCCGGAAGCCGCCTGCACGGCGCGGTGAGCGTCGCCACCTTGAACGGAGCCGCGCTGACTGACTGGAATTCTTTGGACCAGCCGGACCGCCTGAGGATCACGCAAACGCAGCTTCAGGCCGCGGGCGAGCGATTTAAACACAGGTTCCCGGCGCACTCCGTCACCGCCCTGACATTGTCCCGGTACCGCACCGAACGCTAAATACCGACAGGAGGAAAACGAATGCCGATTAAATGGATTCAGCTTGTGGTAGTCAGTTCTTTCTTCGTCTTCGGATCTGCTTTAACCCCAGACCCGGCATCCGGCGGCGCGCTGGCGACCCAGCAGGCCGCGGTCTACAACCGGCCTTCGCGCCTGACCTGGGTCGTCAAGGACGTCGCGTCATCGGTGCGCGGCTGGAGCAAATTCGGTTTGCGCGATGTGACCGACCACGGCCAAACGAACCTTGCGATTGAATACCGGGGCGTCCGCCGTCCGGCGCGTCTCCACCGGATTTCGGGTTGGCTGGGTGGTTTGAAAGTTGACTGGATCCAACCGCTCAGAGGAGACAACGCTTATTCTGATTTCCTCAAACGGCGCGGTGACGGGGTATTCAGCGTCATGTTTCAAGTCCTTTCCAGGAACGAGTATCAAGCCGAGATTGATCGCCTGCGCGGCCTGGGTGTGCAAGTCCTCCAGAAGGGCGGCCTCGCGGACATCCCTGCCGGCAATATGGATTACGTCTACTTCGACACGGAACAAAAGGGAAAATACGCCCTGGGGTTGATGCTTGACCCGGCTTCCACGCCAGTCCCAGCCGGTTCAATTAAGATCAATCACCTCGGCTTCGTGATCCGGGACTTAAACGCCGTTACGTCATACTGGACCAAGCTCGGTTTCGATAAACCGGACTTCCTCCGGCCACTGCTCGAAAATGTGAGCTATCGCAAGCGGCCGGCGCAGTACGACCAGGAACTCGGGATTCAACGATTCGGTTTTTTGTTCTTTGAGTGGAGCCTTGTCCCACAGGGAGAGAATCTTTACCAGGAGTTTCTCTCTCGCCACGGCGAAGGAGTCCAACATATCGGGTCGCCCGTTTCAAACCTCGATCAGGGAATGGCCGCCTTGAAATTTCCGGTGGCGCAATCGGGCGCGTGGCGGTTGGCTGGCCAGTCCGGGCTAGGCCGCTACGCCTATATGGATCCGGTTGCCGGAGTATCGTTCGAACTCGTCCAGGATATGCGATGACGCCTGCCAGGCCAGAGGGCTGGCCTCGGTAGACTGATCACGCGCTTAACATCCAATCACAATTTTTTTCAATGGGAGATCGAAATGCAGAAGAAGAAGATACTGATGACTATGGCGGCGCTGTCTCTCTTCATTTGGGGGGCGGCAGTGATCGCGCAGGAACTTTCGGATCCGAAGATCGAGAAAGACATCGTCTACGGGAAGACCGCGGACGATGAGGAACTGAAGCTCGATATGGCTCACCCGCCCTCCGGCGAGGGGCCTTTTCCGCTGATCATTTTTCTGCACGGAGGCGGTTGGCGGATGGGCGACCGCAGCGAGTACCACGAGGGATTGCGCGGCTTCGCCAAACTGGGCTGGGTGGGAGCGACGATTCAATATCGTTTTGCGCCCAAGTATAAGTTCCCGGCCCAGATTGATGACGTTCGGATGGCCCTGGCTTTCTTGCGCGCGAACGCGAAGAAATACAATTTGGACCCGAACCGGATCGGCGTGGTGGGAGGCTCCGCGGGCGGCCACCTGTCACTGCTTCTCGGCCTGTCGAAGGATAAGGATGGCAAGCCCGCGCCGGGGGTGCGAGCGGTTGTCAACATGAGCGGCCCCGCCGATTTCCGCACTTGGCGCATCGGCGAGGATGGGGAAAAAGCTTTGCGCGGAGCCACGGGCAGGGATCTGAACGGGATGATCGAGGACTTCCTGGGGACGTCCGACCGCAAGTCCCGCGTCATAGCCGAAGTGTCGCCGATCACCCACGTGCGCAAGGGAAACCCTGCCGCCGTGCTCACGCTTCACGGTTCCGCAGACCCCCTCGCGCCAGTGCAACATTCGAAAGACCTGCACCAGGCTCTCAAGCAGGCGGGCGTGACCGAGAAACTGGTCGTGCTTGAAGGAGAGGGACATGGATTTGAAGGTGAGCAAAAGGTAAAGGCCATCCTTGAAATGGTCGATTTCCTGGATCGGTACGTCAAGAAAGCCCCGTGAGAAACAGCAATTCCCGGTGAGGCTGTAAGCGCCGCAAATGCAAGGAATAGTCGCCGGAGTTTTTGCGCTTTGGTATTCTTTGCCAATGCGACCACTCAAAAGCCTGACATTTGAATCCGTGGTTGGCAAGCTGCCTGCCAGCTTTCTCAAAATGATTGATTCGCGAGCGATTGAGCGTGTGAAGTATTCCCTCCACGGTAGTGCACAAAATGTAATGCTGAAAGGTTGAAGAAAAACGAGCGACTCGGTGTAATCGAGAAGTCCAACTCTCATTACAAGGAGTCGCTCTCGTGAACAATCTTCTTTGTCCACGGTGTGGATTGTCGCACATAGCGCAATGGCCATACCTACTACGGCGAACAGAACTATGAGTGCAAGAACTGTGGCCGCCAATTCGTCGAAGACTCGCAGCACATCGGCGAGGAGAAGAAAGCCCTGATCAAGCGATTGCTGCTTGAGCCGCTCGGGCCTGCGCGGCATTTGTCGCGCCGCCGAGGTCAGCCTAACCTGGTTGCTCGGCTTGATCGCCGAAGTCTATGCGGAGTTGCCCGACGATCTCAACGTCAAGGTCTGCGAAGCGCGCGGCGTCGCTCAATTGTTGCGACTCGAAGCCGCAGGCCGATGAAATGTGGAGTTTCGTCGCCTCCAAAGAAAACAAGCAGTGGATCTGGATCGCGATTGACGCCACGACCAAACAAGTGATCGCCTTCTCTGATTGAGCGATTCAACTGCAAGCTCAGGCAACGCGTCTCTCGCCTGATGCGCGACGCGTTGAGCTTTTCAAAGATCCTGAGCAATCACATTGGGCGATCAAGTATTTCATCTGCCACTATAATCAGGAGGTTATGAAGCTCGCCTGATCAGCATTACATTTTGTGCACTACCGGCATCGAATTGTTGAAGCAGATGGGGGCGCTGGCGTGAGCATTGCGCTGCGATTTGTGAGGTGGTGATGGGTGTGGCGCTCAGGTCGGAAGTTTTCATCTGGCCGGTAAAACCGGCAGACAAGCAGCCCAGTTCCAGTGGAAGGCAGCAGAACAAGTGGATGCTGCCGACCCGCCCCGATCGAAGATTTCATCAAGAAAGGGCCTGTGCAGGCGGCTGATCCACAGCGTTAGTCGCTATGGAGAAACTGATGAATGGACAAGAATCTCGGGCGCGACGAACTTGGCATTCCCGGCACGAACGGCACGCGGCGCTTTGAAGGCGGCTGGCCGCGCTTCTCCATCGCCAATTACACGACTATCGGCCATTCAATTCAACAGCATCGGCGCGTTCCTGCTCGGTCTGCCGAGCGCCCTGGGGCGCACGCTGCAAGCGCCTGACACCTACACGACGCGCGCCTGGACTTACAGTTTGTACGCGCGCGACCAATGGCAGGCGACGCGCAAGCTGACGGTTTCATACGGCACGCGCTGAGAGCATTTCCCGATCCCGACGCGCGAAGACCGCGGGCTGGAACGCTACGACCCGGTGACGAACAAGATGCTGATTTGCGGCGCCGGCTCGACGCCCAGCGATTGCGGCTATGACTCTTTGCAGTTGTCGGTCGAGCGGCGTTTCCAGCAGGGCTTGCAGGTGCAATCGTCCTACACGCTGGCGAAATCAATCGGCATCTGCTGCAGCGACGACAGCGACGGCAACGTGGCGATCCCGCTGCTGGATTTCTACCAACTGAACCGCGCGGTGAGCAGCTTCGACCGCCGGCACAATTATCAGCTTTCGGTCATCTATGAGCTTCCGTTCGGCAAGGGCAAGAGTTGGGCGAACGATAAAGTGTCGGCGGCGCTGCTCGGCGGCTGGCAGATCAACGGCATCTTCAGCGCCTACTCCGGCGCGCCGTTCACGGTGACGGCGGCGGGCACATCGCTCAACGCGCCTGGCTCGACGCAACGCGCCGATCAGGTGAAGTCCGAAGTCACGTACCCGGGCGGCACGGGACGCGGCCAATCGTGGTTCGACCCGCTGGCCTTTGCGCCGGTCACCGCCGCGCGCTTCGGCACAGCCGGGTTCAACACTTTGCGCGGGCCGGGTCACGCCAACCTCGACCTGGGCTTGTTCCGCGAGTTCAAGTTCGGCGAACGTGTGGGAGTGCAGTTCCGCGCCGAAGCCTTCAATTTCACCAACACGCCGCACTTTGCGAATCCGGGCAATAACGTCTCCAACCTGCAACTGAACGCCGACGGTTCGATCCGCAGTCTGGGCGGCTTCTCCGAGATCACGAACGTCACCAGCCTGGGGCGCGACGGGATTGACGAACGGGTGTTTCGGTTTGGGCTGCGGATCAGTTTTTAAGGCTTGCGCTTCGGCTTACAGCAGTTTTCATTTGGTTGAGAAGAAAATAGACAGGATTGACAGGATTTTGACAGGATTGACAGGATAAAACCAAATCTGGTTTCTGATCCTGTAGGTCTTGCCAAAATCCCGCCAATCCTGTCTATTTCTTTCATTGAATCTGCTCGCCCGATCGAAAAATGCTGTATTGAAGGCTGGAGCCTCAATTGGCGAGCCAAAACATCAACTTACACACTACAGGAGACGGCTATGAAATTGACACGCACAGCGCCTTGCCTGATGACCCTTTGTTTTCTCTTTGCCGTCCTGATCGGGGCTGTTTCCAACGCTTATGCGCAATTTGAAACCGCGACCGTATTGGGCACGGTGCGCGATGCCGCCGGAGCGATCATTCCGGGCGCGAAGGTCACCTTGAAAAATACCGCCACCGGCATCACCGCCAATGCGGCGACGGATGGCGAAGGCAACTACCAATTCTTCAACGTCAAGATCGGCGACTATCAGGTGACGGCGGAACTGCCAGGTTTCGCTTCAGCCGTGGCGGAAAATGTTTCGGTCACGGTCAATGCGCGCCAACGTGTGGATTTGAATTTGCGCGCCGGAGCAGTGACCGACACCGTAGTCATCACCGACGCCGCGCCGCTGTTGGAGACGGATTCAAGCGATCGCGGGCAGGTCGTTGACAAAGAGCAGATCGTCAACCTGCCCTTGAATGGCCGCTCGTATGCCGATCTTGCTTTGCTGGCTCCGGGCGTGCGGCAATCGGAACTCGGCACGCAAGAGGCGGGCGCGCGCGACGCTTCCTTCAATGTCAACGGCCTGCGCAGCTCGTTCAATAATTTCGCGCTCGACGGGATTGACAACAATTCTTACGGCACCAGCAATCAGGGCTTTTCCAATCAGGTGATCCAGCCTTCGCCGGACGCCGTCGCGCAATTCAAGGTGCAGACCAATAACTTCAGCGCCGAATTCGGACGAGCCGGCGGCGCGGTTATCAACACTTCGATCCGCGGCGGCACGAATAAATTTCACGGCACGGTCTATGAATTCCTGCGCAACACCTCGCTCAATGCCACGGGCTTTTTCAAACCGACGGGCGGACGAAAACCCGTGCTCATCCAAAATCAATTCGGGTTTACGGTGGGCGGGCCGATCATTCGCGACCGCACGTTCTTCTTCCTGGATTACGAAGGCTACCGGCGCATCACCAAAACCCTGACCTTTGCGACCGTGCCGACGCTCGATCAACGACAAGGACGGCTCGGCGCGTCAGTGCGCAACCCATACACCGGGACGGTCTACGCCAACGGCGTGATTCCTTCCGATCAGATTACTTCCTTCGCCCGGCAGGTCTTCGCGGATTTGCCTTTGCCGACCAACGCGCTGGCGACCAACAACTACGAGGCGCTGCCGCGCAGCCAGTTCTTCAACGACAAAGGCGACCTGAAGATCGATCATAATTTCAACGCGCGCATGACGATGTTCGCGCGCATCAGCCAACGCAAGCTCAATAACTTTGAAGCGCCGGTCATCGGCGGGCCATCGGGCAGCGGCAGCAACGCCTATGTGCGCGTGCTGAATCAACAATTCGCCGGCGGATTCACTTACAACCTGACGCCGGCATCGTTGTTGGAAGTGCGGCTCGGCATTTCGCGCACCCGGGCGGGCAAGACTCCGGCCGGGATTGGCGGCCCCAGCTTGCAGCAACTTTACGGCATCACCGGATTGCCGACCGATCCGGCTTATGCGGGCGGGTTGAACACTCAAAGCATCGGCGGCTATACGACGCTGGGCCGGCAAAACAGCAATCCGCAGTTTCAACATCCATTCATCGTCAATCCGCGCGTCAACTACACGTTCATTCTCGGACGCCATAGTTTGAAGGCGGGTTATGAATATCAGGCGATCAACACCGAGATCGAAGACTTCCATCCGAAATTCGGGCAGGACACTTACAGCGGGCAATTCAGCCGTCCGACAGGCGTGGCCGGCAATAACATCTACAACATCGCCGACTTTCTCTTCGGCGCGCGTTCGCAATACGAATTGAATAACCTGGTGGTCGTCAATTATCGCCAGCGCATGCATTTCGCTTACCTGCAGGACGATTTCAAAGTGAATGCGAAACTGGCGTTGAACCTCGGGTTGCGTTACGAATTCGCGACGCCGCAATACGAACGCGATAATCGTCTGGTCAACTTCGATCCGGCCACGGCGACGCTGATCCGGGCCAAAGACGGATCATTGGCGGAGCGCGCCCTGGTCAACCCCGACCGCAATAACTTTGCGCCGCGCGTGGGCTTTGCCTACAACATTTTGCCGCGCACGGCGCTGCGCGCCGGCTATGGCGTCAGCTACATTCACTTCAACCGGCTGGGCGGCGAAAACCTGCTGGCTTACAACGGGCCGAACGTCGTCAATGCCATCATTGCGCAACAGGTGTCGCAGGGGTTATGCGCCGGCAATAATTTTGTCGGTTGTTTTCGCACGACGCAGCAAGGCTACCCCGATGGGCTGGTCGCGCCGGAACGGTTCAACCCGTTGACGGCGCGCGTCAACTTCACGCCCAGCGATTCGCGCACCAGTTATTTGCAAAGCTACCATTTGACCATTCAGCGCCAACTGGCGCGCAACCTGTTGCTCGATGTCGCCTACACCGGCAATCGCAGCACGAAGCTCATCATCCTGGGCGATTACAACCAGGCGCGCCCGAATAACACGAGCGATCCGGCGGCGGGCACGGCGTTGCAACAGCGGCGTCCGCTGCCCAATTACTCGTTCATTCAGATTTCGTTCCCCGGCGGCGTGGCGAGTTACAACGCGTTGCAGATCAAGCTGGAGCGGCGCACGACCAACGGACTTTACCTGCTCAACTCTTTCACCTTCGGCAAGGCAATTGATAACGTCGCGGGGCATCTGGAATCTTTCGGCGGCGATAACTCGCGCGCCAACATTCGCAATCTCGCCGCCGACAAAGGCGTTTCCAGCTATAACCAAAGATTCAACAACACGACGAGCGTCGTTTACGCCTTGCCCTTCGGTCGTGGACGCAAAGCCGCCGCGAGTCTGAGGCCCGTTGATCTGGCATTCGGTGGCTGGCGCGTCACGCTCATCAATACGATGACCAGCGGATTGCCGGTCAACCTGGTTTACAGCCCCGCCGCGCAATTCGTCGTCGGCACATCGCTGACCTATCGGCCCAATCTGGTGGGCGAGTTGCTCGCGCCATCAGGCCAGCGCGGAGTGGATAATTACCTGGACATTAACGGGGTCAGGGTTCCGGCGGATCGCAGCCAACCCTTCGGCACAGCCGGACGCAACATCGTGGTCGGGCCGAGTCTTTTCACTGCCGATTTGGGGCTGCACAAATCTTTCGCTGTCTTCGGCGAAGGCAAGCGCCTGGAGTTTCGCGCCGAGGCTTTCAATGTGCTCAACCACACCAACTTCCGCCAGCCGAACGGCAATGCGTCGAACATTAGCCGCGACGCCGCCGGCAATCCGATTCCCGGCGGCCTTTATGGCACGATTCGCAGCGCCCTGCCGGCGCGTCAGATTCAGTTCGCTTTGAAGTTTTTGTTTTGACTCGACTTTGTCCATTTTGATTTCGGATAGTAGTCACCAAATTGGGCTTTACTTTCAACATTACTGAACGCCGACGGTTCGATCCGCAGTCTGGGCGGCTTCTCCGAGATCACGAACGTCATCAGCCTGGGGCGCGACGGGATTGACGAACGGGTGTTTCGGTTCGGGCTGCGGATCAGTTTTTAGGGCTTGCGCCTCGGCTTTGAAATGAAGATCACCGACCTTAAGACCACTACCGTCACGATTCCGCTCGAAGCGCCGCTCAGACATGCGAACGGCTGTCATTGGGGGCGCTTCGTGCGCACCATCGTCGAAGTGGAAACGGACGAAGGCATCACCGGACTCGGCGAGATGGGCGGCGGCGGCGAATCAGCCGAAGCCGTCTTTCGGGCGATGAAATCTTACCTGGTCGGGCGCGACCCGGCGCGCCTCGAGGAGATGCGCTTTCTGATTGCCAACCCGACGGCTTCGCTCTACAACAATCGCACGCAGGTGTTGGCCGCGCTCGAATTCGCGTGCCTCGACATCCTCGGTCAGAAGTGGGGCGTTCCCGTTTCCGAAATCCTGGGCGGGCGATTGCAGGAGCGCGTGACCTTCGCGTCGTATCTCTTCTTTCGCTATCCGAATCCGAAAGACGGCGCGGGTGAAGTGCGAACCATTGAGCAACTGGTCGCCGAGGCGCGAGAATTGAAAGCGCGCCACGGTTTCACTTCGCACAAGCTGAAGGGCGGCGTGTTCGCGCCCGAATACGAGTTGGAGAGTTACCGCGCCCTCGCCTCGGCGCTCGCGGGAGATCGCTTTCGCTTCGATCCGAACGGCGTCTGGTCAACCGAACAGGCCATTTGGTTCGGGCAAGCCATCGAAGACATTCGCAACGATTACCTCGAAGACCCGGTGTTCGGTCTGGCGGGGATGCGGCGCACGCGCGAAAAGGTGCGGATGCCGCTCGCCACGAACACGGTGGTCGTCAATTTTGAGCAACTGGCGGCGAACATTCTCGCTCCCGCGGTTGACGTAATTCTGCTCGATACGACGTTCTGGGGCGGCATCCGTCAATGCATCAAAGCGGCGGGCGTGTGCGAGGCCTTCCAGTTCGGCGTGGCCGTTCATTCATCGGGCGAGCTGGGAATTCAACTGGCGACGATGCTGCATCTGGGCGCGGTGATTCCGAATCTCTCTTTCGCGGCGGATGCGCATTACCATCACTTGACGGACGACATCATCGAGGGCGGCAAATTCCAATATGAAAACGGCGCGATCCGAGTTCCGACCGCGCCGGGCTTGGGCGTGAAATTGAACCGCGACAAGCTGGCCGAGTACAACGAATTGTACAAACGACTGGGTTCGTACCCTTACGATCAAGACCCGCTCAGGCCGGGTTGGACGCCGCTCGTGCCGAACAATCGCTGGGCTGATCCGGCGGATGGCAGAAGACCGGAAATCCCTTTCTGAAATGACCAAAGCGGAAAACATCACCGATTTAACCGGGCGCGTTGCCGTCGTGATTGGCGGCGCCTCCGGGTTGGGGCGCGCCATCGCCGTCGGCCTGGCGCGCTCCGGCGCGCACGTCGTGGCGTCAGGCCGGCGCGAACAACTGGTGGAAGAAGTCCGCGCGGAAATCGAAGCCTGCGGGCGCGAAACTTTGCGGCAGACGGTGGACGTCTCCGAGCGCGCCTCGATTGACGCGCTGTGCGACGCGGCGGCGGGTCATTCCGCGCGCAACGCAATCAGCGGATCAGTTTTCGCCGCGCGCCGCGCCGGCAGCCAGCAGGCGGCAAGCGCAACCGCGATCAGCAACAAGGCCACGCCGATGTAGGTCAATGGGTCGGAAGCCTTCACGCCATGGAGCAGGCTGCCGATCAAACGGCTCAAGCCCAGCGCGGCGACGAGGCCGAGCGCGATGCCGCCGAGCGTGAGCTTTAAACCTTGCGCCAGCACCATCCGCAACACCTCGCCCCGCTGCGCGCCCAAGGCCATTCGCACGCCGATCTCGCGCGTGCGCTGCGTAACTGAATACGCCAGGACGCCGTAGATGCCGACCGCCGCGAGCACGAGCGCCAGCCCCGCGAAGACCGCGAACATCACGCCCCACAGCCGCCGCTGCCAGAGCGTTTCACCGATCAACTGCTCCATGGTTTTGACGAAGACGATGGCCGTTTTCGGGTCGGCCTGGCTGATTTTCTGCCGCACGGTTTGCGCGAGCGCCGCCGGATCGCCCTGCGTGCGCAGCACGTAATACACATTCGTGACCGGCCATTGCGTGTAGGTGTAATAAATCTCCAGGCTCTGGTCGTCTTCGCCGCCCTGATGCCGCACGTTGCCGACTATGCCGACGACCCTGGCGTACGGATTTTCCGGCGATTCCGGCCCCCACAGAATCTCTTGCCCGATGGGGTCGCGGTCGGGGAAGAGCCGTTGCGCCGCGCGTTCACTGATGAGCAGCGCCATCGGTGAGTCTTTAGTGTCGCGCCCGTCAAACAGCCGTCCGCGCACGAGCGGAACCTGCATCGTTTCCAGATACCCCGCGCCAATGTCAGACGCGGCCAGCGCCACCTGATGTTTCAGTTCCTCGCTCGCGCGGCCCTTGATGAACAAATCGGCCTTCGTGCGTTCAAATTGGACTTGGCCGTATGGCAACCGGTTGGTCACGCCCGCGCTGGTCACGCCCGGCAACGCGCGCAATTGCGCCAGAACGCGTTCGTGATGCAGGGCGAGCGCCGTCGCCCGCTCGGCGCGCGTGCCGGTGTGGAAATTGGTTGCCCGCGCCACCAGCACGTTGTCGGGATTGAAACCGGTGTCGAGCCGCTGCAGGCGCAAAAACGTCTGGATCATCAGTCCCGCGCCGGCCAGCAAGAGTAAGGACAACGCGACCTGCAAGACAACCAGGCCGCCGCGAATTCGCGCGCCGCCCGATGAGCCTTTCGCTCCGTCGCGCAAAGCGTCGTTAAGGTTCACTCGCGAAGCAATCAACGCCGGCGCTAATCCGAACAGCAGGCTGGTCAGCACGGCCACGCCCAGGCTGAACAGTAGCACGGGCGGATCCACTTCGATGCGCATCCAGAACGGCAAGGCCACGGGGATCAACGCCAGCAAAGCCACCACGCCCGCATACGCCAAAGCGACGCCGCAGACTCCGCCGAGCAGCGCCAGCAACAGGCTGCGCGTGAGCAGTTCGCGGATGATGCGTCCGCGTGAAGCGCCCAGGGCCGCGCGCACCGCGAATTCGCGCCGCTCCGCCGCCGCCCGCGCCAGCAAGAGGCTGGCGACGTTGGCGCAGCAGATCAGCAGCACGAAGCCCACCGCCGCCAGCAGCATTAACAAATACGGGCGAATGGCGCCGGTCTCTGCGTCGCGCAACGGCGTCAGCCTTACGCGCACGCCTTCGTTTTCTTTCGGGTATTGCTCTTCCAGCGCCACGGCCAGGTTGTTCAGATCGGCCTCGGCCTGCGCCACCGTGACGCCGTCCTTGATTCGCGCAATCGTCGCGTACCAGCGGCTGTCGCGTTTGCGATTTTGATACGCGCCGTAGGAAGACATCGCGTACCAGCTTTCCATCGGCGTCCAGACCTCGGTGTTTTCAGGGAAGCGGAAGCCCGGCGGCATGACGCCGACGATGCTATAGGTGTTGAGCGTCGTTTGCAGCGAGCGCCCGACGACGTCCGGCGCGGAGCCGAAACGCTGCCGCCACAGCCGGTGGCTGATGACGGCTTTGAATACGTCGCCGCCCTGCCGGTCTTCTTCCGGCAGAAATAACCGCCCGATGACCGGCCTGACGCCGAGGCTGGCGAGCGCGCCGGCGTTAAGCTGCGTCAGCCGTACCGGTTCCGACGGCCCGTCGCCGCGCACGTCGGCGTCGGAGGTCGTGTGCGCGCCCAGGTCAACCAGGGATTTGTTCATCCGCCGCCAGTCCTCGATGTCCATCAGCGAGCAGCCGCGCGCCACGTTCGTGGTTTTGGTGTAAACGCTCTCGACCTTGACCAGCCGGTCGGGTTCGCGGTACGGAAAGGGGCGCAGCAGAATGCCGTAAATCAAACTGAAGATCGCCGTGTTGGCGCCGATGCCGAGCGCGAGCGTCAGCGCGACGCCGACCGTGAAGCCCGGCTTCTTTCGCATCGAGCGCAGCGCGTGGCGTGCGTCCTGCCATAAATTCTGCATGCTGGGGTTCTCCACTGTGGAGCGCAGGGTTCATCAGAAGCTGTAGCCCACAGTCGCCACCGCGTGACCGGCGCCTGCGGAACAAGGTTCGACGCGCCCCGCGCCAGAAAATACCGCTTGTCGTTGATATTCTCGATCGCCACCTGCGCCCGCCAGCGCCGCATCGCCCGGATCGCTGACGCGCCCGCGCAAACTGCCGTTGATGCTGACTTGCGCCAGAACTGTGAGCGTGAAAGCAAATAGACCAAGAATGGTCGCTGCCAAAATACGGAGCTTCATTAAACTCTCCTTTGCCGAATGACTAAAAACTCAGCTTCAATCCAAACTGAATCTGGCGCGGATTTGTACCTGTGCGTGTATTCGTCACACGTCCGAAGCGGGTATTGCTCAGGACGCGGACGGGTGCGGCGAATTGCGCGCGGTTGAAGAGGTTGAAAGCATTCGCTTCAAAACCGAGCGTGAAGCGCTCGGTCAAACGAAACCGCTTGAGCAGCGCAGCGTCATAGAGGCGCACCGAGGGGCTGCGGAATTCGTTGCGCCGCATTGCCGCGAACGGATCGGTAACATTGCCGGGAACACCAAGGCGCGCGTTGGCGTCCGTTTGCGGAAGCAGGAATTGCGGGAATGCGCCGCTTTTGACGTTGCTCGCGTAAAAATCATTGACGTTGCCGCTGAGCAACTGCGGACGGTCGCGCGAGGCGTCGCCGTCGTCATTCACATCGCGTCCGAGCGTGACGGTGAACGGGTCGCCCGAGCGCAGCACAAGGATTCCATTCCACGACCAGCCGCCGAGCAAGGCTTCCGCCACGCCGTTCAAGTTGCTTAAGAATTGACGGCCTTTGCCGAAAGGCAACTCAAAAACGTGCGAGATCGTCAGGTTATGACGCACGTCAAGGTCGGAGTAGCCCCAATCCGCTTTCACCGGGCGCGCCACGAATTGCGTTCCGCCGCCTTGCACGCCGCTCAGGTTCGGATTGGCGCCGAGGTTGATGAGCGAGGGGAAGCGTACAAAATCGCGGTCTACCGAGACATCATCGAGCATTCGTCCGAACGTATAGGCCAGCGTGAAATCCAGCCCGCGCGAAAAACGCCGCCGCGCCGAAACCTGCAAAGCGTCGTAGCTCGATTCAGAAAAGTTCGCGACCAGGCGTTGATCGGAAAAACGCGGATCAGGCCGCAATGCCAGCGGCACGCTGCCACTGCCGTTCGGCTCCAGCAACCGCAAAAGCATGCGTCCCTGTTGCCCGACATAAGCGACCGTGACACTGGCGTCGCTCCAGAGCTGCTGTTCGATTGCGATGTTGTAGCGGTGCGTTTCAGGATTGCGAATCGTGGGATCAATGCCCGTGATGCTGGGCGCGGCGGCGGCGGTTCCAACGATTGCCGCGCCGAGTTTGAAAGGCGTCGGCGCGGTGGCGGTGTAACCGATGGTGGTCGCGGTCGCGTAAGGGATGTTGCCCTGAATGCCGGAAAATACGAGGCTGTAAATACGATCAATGAAAAGGCCGTATCCCGCGCGCAACACCGTGCGATTGCGCCCACCCGAATTCCAGGCCACGCCGAGGCGCGGCTGAAAGTTATTCCGATCCGGTTGATACAACCGTCTTCCGTTGGTGACCAGCGCAATCTCATTGGCGGCGCGCCCCAAAGCGAACGGCGAGAGATCGTCGCGCAACTGTCCCGAATTGTCTCTGGCGTATAGATTCGACGCCGCGCCGTTGACTTCAGAGTACGGGTTGAAATAGCTGTAGCGCAGCCCCGCGTTGAGCGTTAGCGAGCGCGTCAAACGCCAGTCGCTTTGCGCGAAGTATTCCTGTTGCGTCGAACGAAAGCCGCGCAGCGCCGTTTGCGGGCCGCCATTCGTCCCGTACACCGTCGCGCGCAACGAAGCTGGGAACGCCTCTGGCTGTCCGGGACGGCTGCCCAAAATGCCCGTCGGGCCAACGGTCGTATCGAACGTGATGGTTGGCATTGTGCTGAACGGGTTGGCGGTGTTGATAATCAAGCGCCGCCAGTCAGCGCCCGTGCGCAGCGTCAACGCGCCGTGCGTCCAGGTGTGAATGGCCGAAACCTGTGGAATCGTCTCGTGGTCGAGAAAATCCGGACTGGGTGAAATGTAAAAGTCTTCGATGCCGAGGTTCGTTCCAGCCGACATGTACAGACCAAAACGCGGATCGAGGCCGAGACGAGAGTCAATGCCGTCAGGCTTTTCGCCAAAGTCCTTGACGATGCGCTGCACGCCGGCGCGGACTTCCAGAATTTGCGCGGGGCTGAGCGCGTAATCGAACTGCGCCATCGTGGATTTCCACCCATAAGGATCGCGCGAGACATCAATCGGCGAGGCGGCATTGACGGCGGATAAATTGTTTGGGTTGGCATAGCCGAACCGCACCGACGCATTCAACTTTTCCGTCAACCGATGATCGGTGCGCACCAAAAACGCATCCTGTTTCACATTGCGGCGCAAGGCATTGCTGACCAGCACAGTGCCCGCTTCGCCATTCGCCGCATTGCCGTCAAACAGCGCCGCGTTGAAGCCTGCCGCCACCGCCGCCGCGCGGTCGCTGGTGGGCAACGCGCTGAACGTGCCCGCCGGATTGCCGTTTGCGGGCACGAGGCCGCGATCCACAAAAAACGCCTTGAAGTATTTGCTCAGATCGCCCGGCATCAATCCGATCAGCGCCGCGTTCGGCACAGTCGTTGTCGCGGTTCGCTCTGATCGTTGGCGGAAGCCTTCGTAACTGCCAAAGAAAAAATGTTTGTTGCGGTAAATCGGCCCGCCGAACGTGCCGCCAAAAAGATCCTGCTTGAATGGCGGCGTCCTGGCGCTGCCATCGGAATTGAAATACGGCCCATAATTGAAAAAGTCGCGCGCATCCAGCGCGTTGTTGCGCAGGTATTCGTAGGCCGAGCCGTGCCATTCGTTCGAGCCGGATTTGGTGACGATGTTGACCTGCGCCGAACTCGAACGCCCGAATGTCGCATCGGCGTTGGAGGTGATGATGCGGAATTCCTGAATGGCTTCGGTAGAAAGGATATTGACGCCAACGCCGCCAAAATCGGACGAGGCGGGACCGCCATTCGCCGCGATGCCCGTCGTGCGTTCGTCGCTCATATTCAAACCATCGAGCGCGTAAGTATTCGCCCCGACGCGTCCGCCGCTGATCGAAGGATTTGACGGATCACCGCCGCCCGCGCCCGGCGAGAGCAACATCAGTCGCTGAAAGTTCTTGCCGTTGAGCGGCAGTTCCTTGATGCGCTTTTCGGCAACGAGTTGCGACAGTTCGACGCTTTGGGATTGCACAAGATTGGCGCCGCCTTCGATGGTAACGGTTTCGCTGATTTGCCCAACCGTGAGCGCGAGATCGGCGACGGCGTTTTCATTGACGGCAATGATGATGCTCTCACGCTGCCCGCGCTTGAAGCCGTCTTTCTCCGCTGTCAGCATATAAATACCCGGTGGAACGCGAGCGAATTGGTATTCGCCATTGTCGTTGCTGGTTGCTTTTTGTGTGACAGATGTCGCCGTGTTGACGAGCGTCAAGGCCGCTCCCGCCAGCGCCGCATTGCCCGGATCGCTGACGCGCCCGCGCAAACTGCCGTTGATGCTGACTTGTGCATACGTCGTCATTGAAAATAGCAGCACGGCGCATGCCAATGCCACAAAGCATCGAAATCGCATGAAACTCTCCTTCTCGTTGAGCAAGCAAAACAGATGGTATGGATTCGTAAAGCGGGATCGTGGCACGATTTCAGGAATTGCCGCGACGGGTTTTCAATCAATGGTTGAGAATCGCCGTTGACTGGCTGAATATTCAGAACGAGCTATTCCCAATTAGCTATCGAACGGGCCAAAAACTTTTTTCGGCAACAACAGCGGCCCGCCGAGTGTGAAGCCGAAGTCGTTCTGCCGGAGCACGGGCTTTTTCAGTCGGTTGGCATTGGCGAAAAAGTTATTTGCATCAAGCGCGTCGTTGCGCAGGTAATTGAACACGCCGCCGTGATACTGGTTCGTGCCGCTGCGCGTGACGATGGAAACCTGCGCGCCGGGCTGCCGGCTTTCCATCGGTGGCGCTCAGTGGCCGTTGGCGCCGAAGACCTGGCGCGAGATGAAGTTTTTGAGAGAGGCGAGTTCATCTTCGGACATTTTGAATTCGACGCCGCCCCATTTTCCGGTGATGCTTTTCGCCTCGATCAACTTCGGCCAATCCGCGCGGCTGATCTCGGCGCGCGCGTCCTCGGCCAGAAAGCGATTCAAAAACGAAAGTTATAGGACAGCTTGAAAAACAACGTGCGCCGCTGCCGCTCCAAGCCTTCGCCGCTCGCGCGCCGTTGCGTCAGCGGATCATACGCATTGAATAGCAGGTCGTTGTAGCCGAAGAAAAACGCCGTGTTCGGGCGCGGTTCATACGCATACAACAAACTCGCGCCGAACTGCCGCCGCGCCGTGTCGTAATCGAGCAGCGAACGAAACGAATGCGCCCGCGAAAACTGATACGCCGTGCGGTTGCGGAAAATATCCTGCCGCAGCAGCCGCGCGCCCGTGCGTTTGTCCGCGATGCGATTACTCAGATAAAGCAGCGCGTTATTGAATCGCTCCGTCGGGCGAAAGGTAATGGTGTGCGTCTGGTCTACGTTGCGCCCGATGACGGGATTGCGCGCGTCGAACAACACCGCTTCGCCCCATTGCATGCGCCCGTCGAAGGTGATTTTCTTGAATGAATTGATCGTGTAATAGGCGATGTCAGCCTGATAGCGAAAATTGCGTCCGGCAAAGCTGTCGCGCTTCCACGAATGATAGACGTAGAAATCAATGCCGCGCGCAAAGCGCAACGACGCGCCCGGATCAGCGTATGATTCATCCACGCGCCCGTCGTCCGTGATGAGTAAGCGCGGCACAATGAAGGGCCGCGCCGACACCCACCACGACTTTTCCTTCGGTTGAAATTCGTAGCCGTAATTGCCGCTCGTCTGATCGAAGCCTGTGCGCCGCACGAAGCCCGTTTGCGCGCGATAGTCATTGTTGATTTTCAGGTAGTTGGTGAATGCGCGCAGATGTCTGCCGCGATGTTCGTGCCAGACGTAGCCCGCGAATCCATCTTTGTTGACGTTGGCGCCGGCGGCTCCCGCATCGGCGCGCGTGCGCGACACGGCGGCTTGCCAGCCGATGGTGTTCACGCCGCGAAAGCGGATTTGCCCGTCGCCGGCAAGGACGGTGTTGGAAGTTCCCGCCCAGCGCCGATCCAGCAGGAAAGCGCCGACGCGCGAATCGCGGAGCACGTCGCGTTGATAACGCAGGATGTTGAATTGCGCGTTCTCGCCGAAGCCTTTGTCGGCGGCGGCGACGCGCAAGCCCGGCGCGCGATCCGAAGCCGACAACACGCCAATCGTATGTTTGCCGATCTTGCCCGTGAGCTTCGCGCCCCAGTCGGGGTCCACGATCTGGCGCGTGAAAACAAAGGTCAGCAACCCGCCGCTGCGAAAGACATCGTCGCCTTCCAGAAAAAACGGACGCCGTTCGGGATAAAACAGCGGGAAGCGCTGGTTGGCGTCAATCTGCGGCACGTCGGCTTCGATCTGCGAAAAGTCAGGATTGATTGCGCCGGAAAAGGTCAGATTCGGCGTCACCGTCCAGGTCGCCGTCACGCCCGGCTCAACCAGCCCTTTATTGATGAAACGCGCGCCAGCATTGGGCGCAATGGCAGGCACGCGATCCGTCGTCACGGAACCCGTCAGCGTGGGCGTCACGTCGAGCGTGCGTCCGGCGAAGACTTCTTTCATTCCGCCCATCGCGCCCATCTGCGCCAGCAGTTCCGATTGATCGCGCGAGAGCGGCTGCCAGTAAATGCGCTCGACCTTGCGCGGAATCCAGCGATGAACGTGCAGGCCCCAGGTCATCTCCTTGCCGCCTTGAAAGCGCAGCGTCTTGAACGGAATCGCCGCTTCGACCACATAACCATCGTCAGTCAGCGCGCCTTTGGAAGTGAAGATGCCGTCCCAGGTCAGGTCTTTGATCTCGCTTGCGTTGGCGGGCGTCTCCCGGGTCAAACTGGCAGGCAGAAAAACTCCGTCGGCCTGCACGCCGAAGGGATTGAAATAGAGCGCATACGCCCGCCGCCGGTCATTAAAGGTGTCGAGAAAGACCGCGACGTAATCGTCGTCGAAGACGTTGTCGCGCCGCGCCATCCGCGCGCGAATCGCCGACGGCTCGCGATCAAACGCGTGAAAGGCGAGATACAGATGCTGCTTGTCGTAGGTGATGAAAACCTCCGTGCGTTCGGAAGGCGGCGCGTTATCGCCGGGCAGCACCTGGTAATTCAGTTCGATCTTTTTCGCGCAGCGCCATTCGCTTTCATTCAATACGCCGTCAATCACGGGCGCGGCGCCGCACTTGTTGAGGCTGACGGCTTTGACGGGCGCGGGCGTGTCGGCGACCGCGGGGAGCGCCGCCAGCGAACACAGCAGCCAGGCACAGGCCGTTGCCGGGAAATATCGAAAGCTCAAGAGCCGCTCCTTCTCGTCAGAAAAACAGAACTGAATTTGTCAGAGCCGCATCTTTTCATGGGCGCGAAATTGGCGCGCCCGGATTTCAATGAGCGGGAGAATTTGCAATATGAATGGCCGGGATCGGAGGATGAAAACGTGGGCAGGAGTCGCATTTTACACATGGCGGAGGCCGTCATTCCGCGCGCCGCGCAATCATCGGGTCAACCCTCGCCGCGCGCCGCGCCGGGATGAAACAGGCGACGAGCGCCAACAACAGCGCCACGCCCGCGAAGACCAGCGGGTCGGCTGCCTCGACGCCGAACAACATCGCCCGCATCAACCGCGCCAGCAGCAAAGCCGCGACGCCGGGCAGCGCATTGAGCCGCGCCATCAATTGCCGGAAGAAATTGCTGCGCTTGTGATTTCTCTGTACCGCTCTTCGGCCAACACCAGATCCATTGTCAGCACGCGCTCGGCGCGAAAGCCCGCATCCACGCGCAGCAACTTCCAGAAACTCTTCAGCGCCATGCCGCCGCCGACCAGCAGCGTCAGCGCCAGCGCGACTTCGGACACGACCAGCAGGTTCCGCAACCGCTGCCGGCGCGCGCCGAAACTCAGGTCTTGCCAAAACGTTTCCATCCTGCCTCCTTGATTCGCGCCGGACACGGTCTGTGGCGTTGTGGCTCTTGCCTCATCGTCCGTCCGCCGTGATGGCCTGGCGGGAGATGAATTCTTTGAGTGCGGCGAGCGCGGCGCCGGAAAATCTGAATTCGGCGCCGCCCCACTTGCCCGCGAGACTTCTGGCGTCGAGCAACTTTCGCAGGTCTTCACGGCCCAGTTCGGCGCGCGCCCGTTCGGCAAGCATGCGATTCATTTCAAAAAAATCCCTATGGTAATCGTTGATGGGAAGTTCGAGTTGCGCCGGATCCGCCGAGAGAGCGAGAGTCGCCGTGTCCTTGAATAAGGGCAATGTTCTCCGCGTCGCGTCGCCTTTGTAGGACGAAAGAGCGAGTGAGAATTTCGCCGTCTCGTTCGCCTCCTTCCCCTGAAATGACACATTTATCCGGACGAACAACCTCAGGTGATCCTTGTACGACTCGAACAGATCGCAGCCGACGGTTGTCGTATCGGCGGCGCGGTCGTATTTGGTTTCGGCGCGGCAGAGGCCCGCTTCCGGTTCGTTTTGCGCGAAAGCTGATTGGGTCGTTAGCAACAGCAAAGCCAGACAGTAAGCGTGTTTCATGACTCGCCTTTCTTCTTTCGATTCCGATTTTTCTTTTCGATGACAGCGGGGAGATGCGGGGGAGCTTAGCCCGATTGGCGGCAGAGCCGTCAGCGGTTTTCAACGAATGGAGAAAAGAAGGAGGTGAGCGGAGCTTTGCGCCCTGTAAACGTAAATCAGCCCACGTAAGCAGATGGGCAAAAGTTTTAAGGGATAAAAAACGCGGGCGGCCTTTGGCCTGCGCATCTGTCCCAATTCATCATCCGGCAAAACTTTTGCCCACCTGCTTAAGACGGGCGGGCCGGGCGCCTGAAAGCTCAAAAGCTCAGCTTCAATCCGAACTGAATCTGGCGCGGATTTGAGCCGACGCGTGTCCGCGTGGCTTGGCCGAAGAACGGCGAAGTCAGCGCCGAAACGGGCGCGGCGAAGTTGACTTGATTGAAAACGTTGAAGGCGTTGATCTCGAATCCGAGCGACGCGCGTTCGCCGAGCGCGAAGCGTCCGCGGGTTGCGAATCGTCGGGTCAACCGCCCAGATGCTCGGCGTGCTCGGATGCGCTTCCGAATGCGAAGGCGAGCAGGGCGGCGAGAGTTGTGAGTGAACCGAACGATTTCATGAATTTCTCCCGTCAATGTGGGACAAGATGGCATCCAAAGGTATCTACACAAATTTCTGAAGTGTGTTTTTCCCGCGGCTCCGCCGCCTGATGTAAAGCGCTCGTTTGATTTTGTGGGAGCGATTAAGACGCGGCAGCGTTTGGAGTGCGGCGAGTCCTCGCCGCTTTGCTTTCTCATAACGCAAAGCGGCGAGGACTCGCCGCACTCCAAACGCTGCCGCGTGTATGGGAGCAGCTTTTAAAGCACACTCTAATTTGGCTTCCAGCCAAGTCAAAAATTGTGGGTAATGACAAGCTTGAAGCATCCACCGACTCCCGTCGGTGGGATTCGTTGCAATCGTTGTCGCATTTTTTCAAATGGCATTGAAAAAGCCGCCAACGAAATAAGCGACTCCTTCGCCGTCAATTCACAATCGGATAACGACGCAACAGCCGAAACGCGGCCAGCGCGAGCGCCAGCGTCGCCGCCAGCAGCCCGGCCAGTCCGAGCAGCACGCGCAGGCGAACCGAACCTTCGGCTTCTTCCTCGTACTGGAATTTCGGAAAGCGGTTGTAATCGTCCGGAGCCAGCCGGACGCGCTTGAATAATTTCGGCAAAAAGAATTCCTGCCACTCGCGGTGAAAGGCGTGGACCTGCGCGACGAAGCGCGCGTAGCGGTCGAAGCCCGTTCCGGCCAGGTCGTTCAATGCCGATTGCATCACCAGCGCGGGCGACAGAAAGCGCAACCTCGCGGCCAGATCGTTTTGCCGCTGAAGTTGCGCTTCGTAACTCGCGGCCAGCGGCGCGAGCCGCTTGTCGCGGTCGAACTGCGCGGCGTAGAAGCCGGACATAAAATCGTTCTTGTCCGGCTCGGCAGGCTTCAACTCCGGATGCGCGGCGAAGAACTCCGCGAGCAGTTCCTGGGTTCGCGCCGAGGTTTCGCGACGTTCATCGCGCGCCGCGTTGATGAAGGCCAGACGCGACGCCACGGGATGGCGCCAACTGACGAACACCGCCAGCAGCGCCGGGACGATGATGACCAGCGCCAGCCAGACGGCGGCCAGCGCGACGGCGTTCGCCGCCGACCCGCGCCCGCGCGCATTGACCAGCGCGGCGACGGCGAACCAGAACAGCCCGTAAAGCGCGACGGCCAGCGTCCACAACGCAAGCCGCGCAGTCCCGCCCGCGCCAGTGTTCGCGCGGTTGAGCGTCACGCCCGCGATTGACAGCGTGACCGCGAGGGCGATCACGACCAGCGCGCGCGCCAGCAGCTTGGCCGTCACGATCCGGCTCAACCGGACCGGCTGCGACAGCGCAAGCAGCAGCGCGCCGTCTTCCTTTTCGCCCGAAAGCAGGTTGTAACCGAGCGCGAGAATGACCAGCGGAAACAGGTAGATGATGGCGAAGGCCGCGTCGAAGCGCCCCGTCGCCAGGTTGAACGGGTTCTCAATCTCGTCCTCGTTGATGAAGGTGTCGGCGCTCTGCGTGCTGACGCGGAAGCAATACGGGTAGAGATCGCGCTGCCCGACCGAGAGCGCGGCGAGCGGCGATGGCGGCAGTGTGGCGTAACGTTCGCCCAGGAATTCGCCGACCCAGCCCGGCCGGCCCGGATCGCGGAAGCGCGCGGGCTTCGCCTCGCCACGTTCGATCAAGTCGAGTTCGCGCTGCATCGAAATCAGCCGCGCGCGTTCTTCGTCGAGCGCGCCGGCGATCGTGCCGCGCTGAAAGCCGATCCACGCCGCGCCGTTCCAGCAGCCATAAGCCATCATCGCCGCGAGTAGCGCGACGACGATCCACAGCGTGCGGTCGCGGCTGAGCAGCCGCCATTCGTGCTTCATCACGAGCGACAGTGTGCGGCTCGCGCGCGGCGGCGGGTGAATTCCCACTGACTGTTCCAAAGCAACTGTTTTTTCCATGGTGAATACAGGCCTTCGCGCGGCTGGGCGGTAGGAATATGTAATATGTGATATTACATATTTGATATTTGTCAGGTCTCACGACATCGTGGACTGATTCTTAATTGAGAAGCGGCTCACGACATCGTGGACTGTGAGTGATGCTTCGGTGGCGAAAATCGCTGGGACGCCCATTTGACGGGCATCCC